>OBYQ01000054.1_pt1 | contig 156500 bp, 168 predicted proteins | sample 1538221 | NCBI WGS metagenome assembly OBYQ01 (sample SAMEA2580200, study PRJEB22360) | human gut metagenome | biome: human gut; feature: human-associated habitat; material: faeces | place: Denmark | collected 2008/2010
CTGCCGGTCCTTGGGTGACGGATGAAGATGTGGCTTATATTGTAGAGCAAATAAAAGGCTGTTGTATGAAGTAACTTGTAGTTTATTGTAGACAGGTTTCTACATAATTGTGGAAAAAATACTCAAAATAGAAAAATATTTTTATGCCATTCTGGATGTAAATGATTGATATATAGTGCTATCCTGCTCCGAAACTAACTTTGGCATACGTCTTGCATTATATTATGTGAGAGCTAACAAGAAATGTTTAACTTAAACAATTAGAATTATGAAAAAGTTATTTTTAGCAGTAGCATTGGTAATGGGGTTGGGTACTTCAGTGGCATTTGCTAACAACATGGTATCAGACGTTGAAATCGCAACGATGATCAACGAGTTTAAACCGATTGATGTAAAAGAACTCCCACAGGCCGTTCAGGATGCCATTAAAGAAAACTACTCGGAAGCCACCATCAAAGAGGCAGCCGTTGAAGTGGCTGAAGATGGAACTAAGACTTACAAGGTTACATTGGTGGATGCAGCCGGTACAGAGAATCCGGTCCTTTTCAATGAAAAAGGGGAAGTTCAGAAATAAGTTATATACGCAATAAAAAAGGTGCTCGCATGGGTACCTTTTTTATTATGTTTTTGATGTTATAGAAGTTAAGTATAATGATCTATAGAAAAGAAAAATAGAAAAAGATTGTTTATTAATGAAGAGCTTGTACCTTTGTAGTAAGATAAAGAATAAGACATTATGGGGAACTTGAAAAGGAATATAAAAAACAGCAGAATCTTAAAGAAGAATGTTGTAAATCTGAATGAGATATCAGGTACTCTTTCTAAAGAAGAAAAAGAAAAATTGATGTCTGGTAACGGATTTGTCAAAGTTCCTACAGAAGAACTGAAACGCCTTCGTGTTGATGTATATCCTTATGTAATGTAATAATGGAGATTCCCCATTATTCATACCATTTTGTCCAAAGAGTTGAAGAAGTCAATCCGATAACTACTTTTCTAAAATATAAATTACTTTATACTTTTAAATCTCCAAAATCTCACCAGTGGTACTGGGTGTGGGTAGAAGTTTATCAATGTGATTTTTATGCAGTAAAATTTCATCTTAAAGCCCATCGGGATAGCCCTAATAAGTATAGCTTGATGACGGGATTGAATGAAGCTCGTCCAGTAATTAATACCTGTATAGCTATTATGCATGAGATTGGGAATATCAATCCACATTCTTCTTTTGGTTTTATAGGAGCAAATATGCAGGATGAATCCGATGTTAACAAATTATTGAATGATTATTAGGATAATCCAATATTGTAAATTTCCTTTGTAGGAAATATATTGAGATATGGGTAAGTTTAAAGTATATAAGGAACAAGAACCGATACAGCAGAAAGCAAGTGAGTCTTTTGTTGCTTATTCAAAGATTGGTCCTGGCATTGCTACGAGAGAACGGGACAATATAAAATCTGCTATTTCTGGTGAAGAATTATTGGATAGACTTCGCCCTCGTATAAAAGCCTTGTTTAAATGAAAGTTGCATTTGCATCATGAAAAAGTTATTTTTAGCAGTAGCATTGGTAATGGGATTGGGTACTTCAGTGGCATTTGCTAACAACATGGTATCAGATGTTGAAATCGCAACGATGATCAACGAGTTTAAACCGATTGATGTGAAGGAACTTCCGCAGGCAGTTCAGGATGCCATTAAAGAAAACTACTCGGAAGTGACCATCAAAGAGGCAGCCGTTGAAGTGGCTGAGGATGGAACCAAGACTTACAAGGTAACGTTGGTGGATGCATCCGGTACGGAGAATCCAGTTCTTTTCAATGAAAAAGGAGAGGTTCAGAAGTAATAGGTCTTTATTAATATCATATTAAAAGGGGAGGGGCAGAAATTTGATTTACTCATATCTGCTTCCTCCCTTTTTGCTTTTATTTACTTTTGTGTTTTTTACATCGGTAAATTGGCGATTACGTCTTTTGAACTTACGGGTAATTTATCCTCTTGCCCCATATTTACGAATACTGTGGCGCAGAGTACTGTCCATTGGTCGCCATAAGTCATGGTACTGCTGTGGTTATAACCTAAACAATGTCCATATTCATGGAACATAGCTTGCCGCGCATAGTTGTGCGGATTAGATCCCAGCGGTGTTGCGTCAAAATAGACTCCGGTGTAACAATAGTCTGCCAATCCGTAGGTGGTACCTCCTCCCAGACCACCAACACCTGATACGCGACCTAATACGAGGCCTCCATGACTGCGGATTCTCTGGCGTAATGCATCCAGGTTGATGGCATTTCCTCCGTTGTCCTTCAGTTTGCCTTCGTATCTATTCATCTCTGTGTTAAACTCTTCTGAAGAGAACATGAAAGCCATATTGGTGGCCAAGGCTACCCCGTGACGACATAATAATGGATTCATGTGCCGCCAATAAGCGTGTCCGTTGTCGGCTGAATAAGCTGAGAAACGAATGAACCATCGACTGTCTATCTGCTCTATCTTCTTCATGTATGGATCTTCCGTCCGGATAACAAGCGTAACATCGTCACCGGAAAGTTCCGGTTGTGCAGGTATTACTATCTTTCTGCCGCTACTGGTGGTGAATGTTCGGTCAGAGCTTACGACGGGCAACGGGAAAGTGGCTTCCATGAAAGGATAAATCAGATCGAAATGTGCCAATTCAAGGAATTCGGTACTGATTTTATTGAATCGACATAAAATCGTCACATCATGAATAGCAATAGGTGAGAAGAATTTAACCAGTAATTGATGTTCATCCGAGATGGACACTTGCAACGGTGCGTTTACATAAAAGGAACGGTGCTTACTATTATAGAAGATGTCTCGTGGCTCGTTGGCTAAAAACATTGTGTCGGTACGGAAGCGGGAGAAATCTTCTTCACGGATATAAAGCAACCCGTCCAGGCTTTCCGGGTGCCGGTAATCAATGCTGATGTGGGAGATACGACCTGCTTCGATTTTGCAGTTGCTGAAGCGGTATTTGTGTACAAACGATGTACCATCACTGCGGTTTGACTCGAACGTTACGAATCCGGAAAGTGCCTCTTTACTTGGCAATGAGTAAAATGAACGATTTTCCGTGATGTCATAAGATTCAATGCTTTCTGTACCGGAGTATTCACCATTTGCACTGAGACCGGCATATATTCCTTCGGTATCGTCAAATGTGATGTCGATTTTGCGTATAAAGCGCCACATATAATCGGACGAGACGTGCAGGTCTATATCAACTTTGCCTACGCATCTCTCCAATGTCACAATCTGCGACTCCGCAGTTTGCTCTTTGCCAATGTGTACTTCTATTTTTTTATAGAAATAAACGTCATCAAGAGGGGCTTTTGCAACCTGATTCAATAACCAGATATCTGACAATTGCTCGGGTTCGTTGATAGTCGCCTTTGATTCCGGATTCGTGGTGGCTAGGAATACAACCGTATAGTCACCGTATCCCAATCCTTCAATGGTCAGTTTGGAGAAGTCGGCCTCCAGCTTTTGATACAGCGGTTTGAGCATTTCTCCCCGATCATTGGCAATGGCATACCACATGCGGGCGATTTGTTCAGGTTCACCGTTGCGTGTCTGTATGGCAGAAGTGTCATCTTCCTGCAATCCAAGAAGAAATGTTACCTGACCGGGGGCAGGCGGCATGAGCCCGTATTCCTGCTCAAGTTCGCCTGAACAGTTGGTCAGTAGCAATGCCAGAAATAATAGTATGATTTTTGCAATCTTCATAGAATTCCTCCTTTATTTTTTTACACAACGTAAGGATGCAAATGCTTCCATCTGCAATTGTCTCTCGGCAATAGCAGTTGTTTCCTTGCCTTCAAACGGTAACCAGTAAGTCCATGCATAACCACCGGGACAGCCGTTGCGTTCGCTTGTCCATAACACGGCTCTTTTTCCGAAAGACGGATTATTGGTTGTAGACTTGTCACCTTTTCCACCTGCCAAAGGGATAATAAGGTAACGTCCGGTATCTTCAGAAGTAAATTTCACATAGTGTTGCGTTCCTGTTACACCGGTTGGAGTAGTCAGGGTTCCTTCGCCAACGTGGAGTGTAGCGGTTATTTTTTCTCCGTTTCCTGCTATATAAGTGCCGGGAATTTCCTGATTTTTGGGGAGAAGAGAGTTTAGTTCGCTGCGGGTTGGCACACGGTAACCTTCCGGACAAGGCATATGGGTATCGTTTTGCCAAGGTATGTCGGCTGTTTGATTACCCAGATTGTTTGAGGGGTTATATCCTTGCCAGGGGGTGTACATATACTTCCGTCCATACTGGAACAAACCACCGATACTGCTGACCCAGCCATTACGGTACATCTCTTCAACGGTAGCACCGTCTAAGGGATATACTTGGTCTTCCAGATCCCGGCTGCGTGCATTGAATGCCATCCAAATGCTGCCACCCATTTCAACGGTCTCGATCTGCTTGTCGCTCGGAGCCACACGAATCTCTACATAATCATAAGAGCCGCTTAGCAAAGCATTTTTTAAATGTACCAGAATTGTATAGCCCAGTCGGCCACTACCTTGTGCGGCCACTGATACATTGAATGCTGATACTATGCCTTCTGTCTCTTCAGATACCGACATCTCACTGAGATTCACGCCACTGTCAGTGCCTTCAGTGGCTGATATATCAATTCGGGTGTCGGAAACAAATGCCAGTTTCATGTCACTGACTCCTGTGGCGGGTACCTCTACTATATTATTCTCATAATCCACAGTTACGCCTTCCGGGATTTTGGATTGGGAAGCATTAAGCAGGATACGATGCTCTGTATCAGGTTTCCCGATAATTGTTTCGCCTTCTTCCCAGGGTTTGATTTCGAAGATTCCTTCTACTGTGGCACCTACGTTGAGTACTGATAGTTCGTAAACCTTATTACGCTCTATACTTGGCAATTGCATCTTGAGACTGATGGGAATTTCATTGTATGTACCACGCAGGATGATATTAACAGGACGTTTGCTTTCGAAAATGCGGAAGATTCCCTGTTGTTCTCCACCGAAAGCTGGATCAAATTTTTTTAAGTAACTTACTGTTTTATCTGATGCGGAAGCGTTTTCAATGAACGGATATGTTTCAGCCGGAGCATCCTTTACGATTATTTCTTTGATTAATGTTTTGCTGTCTGCTGTAGTATTCAGGTCTATACGGGCTACACCGCGTTTCATGCCAACGTTAATTTCCTGATTGCTGCGTGTTTGGGGAGTACTTTCCAATTCAACAATTGCAGCCATAAAGTCAGGAGCTGAATTATTGTGCAGCCCTTCGCCGATGGTCATATTGCGGAATTCTTCTTCGGTAATACCTTCTTCCTGAACCGGAAGTGTCACTCCGGTGAGGAAGTATAGCCGTGATCCACTGAGTGCGGAAATACTGGACTGGCCATTGGATTCGGGGGTTAATTGTTGCGTCTTGTACAAGTTGCCATCGCTGAACTGGAAAACTGACACATCCCGTAATTCCTCAGAAGAATCTGAACCGGAAGTCGTAATTCCTTTCACTACTAATGAATAAGTTTGTTGTTTGCCTTCTCCCTCAAACGATGCGTCATCTGAGCAGGCGCCTAAAAACAACGTTCCCAGCAAGGCGGGAACAATGATTTTTTTGTAAGAGTGATTCATGTTTTTTGTAAAATGTTATATTGAATATTGATAGTTTCTTCAGACCTTTTTCCGAAAGCGGGTGCAAAAATATATAATTTTTCAATATGAGAATTCCTTAGTACCGGATTTAAGATATTCTTCTTTTTATGAATATCATGTAGAAGCATAAAAGTAGTTCGAAGTTTACAACTCGAACTGTGGGAGGGGGAGCAAATATCTATAAAGCGAATGCGGGTACCTTCACAGGCACCCGCATTTGCTTTTATGACTTATTCACTACAAAGCATTATTTTATTCTTTTGTAGCCATATGCTGGAAGTTCGTTTAGTTCTTCTTCGATGCGCAACAGTTGGTTGTACTTAGCCATGCGATCGGAGCGGCTTAACGAACCGGTCTTGATCTGCCCGCTGTTGGTTGCTACGGCGATGTCGGCAATAGTGGCGTCTTCCGTTTCACCGGAGCGGTGGGAAGTAACCGTGGTATAGCCGTGGCGGTGAGCCATTTCGATAGCATCCAGCGTTTCGCTGAGCGAGCCGATCTGGTTGACTTTAATGAGGATAGAATTGGCACAGCCCATAGCAATGCCTTTGGCAAGGAACTCTACGTTTGTTACAAACAAGTCGTCTCCTACCAGCTGGCAACGATCGCCGATACGTTCGGTCAGCTTCTTCCAGCCGTCCCAGTCGTTTTCGCTCATTCCGTCCTCAATAGAGTCAATCGGGTATTTATTAATCAAATATTCCATGTAATCAATCTGCTCATCTGCAGTACGCTTCTTGCCTTTCTCACCTTCGAAGATAGTGTAGTCGTACACTCCATTCTTATAGAATTCAGAGGATGCACAGTCCATACCGATTTTTACATCTTTACCCGGTTCGTAGCCTGCTGCTTTGATAGCTGCCATGATGGAATCCAGTGCATCTTCAGTACCGTCCAATGCAGGGGCAAAACCTCCTTCATCTCCTACGGCAGTGCTCAGACCGCGGTCGTGCAATACTTTCTTCAAGGCGTGGAATACTTCAGTACCCATGCGCAGGCCTTCACGGAAAGAAGGTGCACCTACAGGGCGGATCATGAATTCCTGGAAAGCAATGGGAGCGTCGCTATGTGAACCACCATTGATGATATTCATCATGGGGACAGGCATAACGTAAGTATTTACTCCGCCGATATATCTGTATAAAGGTATGTCGAGGTAATTCGCAGCAGCCTTGGCTACAGCCAAAGAAACGCCCAGAATGGCATTGGCACCCAATTTTGATTTAGTAGGAGTACCGTCCAGTTCCAGCATCTTCTTGTCAATGGCACGTTGTTCCAATGCCGACCAGCCGATGAGGGCCGGAGCGATGATAGTATTTACGTTTTCTACGGCTTTCAAAGTTCCTTTGCCACCGTAGCGTTTCGGATCTTTATCGCGTAATTCCAGTGCTTCATGTTCACCGGTTGAGGCGCCTGATGGTACGGCTGCACGTCCCATAACACCACATTCCAAAACTACGTCCACTTCTACCGTGGGGTTACCGCGTGAATCGAGTATCTCGCGGGCTACAATCTTTTCAATTTTCATAATTATCTTCTTAATTTAAACAATAGTTTTCCAAGGATAATGCACTTTCAATGGCGTCGTCTGTCAGGGAGAAGTCGATCAGGCGTCTCAACTCCTTCAGTTCATCCGGATAGAGGGCGCAATAAAAGCCTTTTACCGGCATCCGGAGAAATATCTTGCGGGCGTTCTTCATGTCCTTGTTCAACTCTTGATAATATTCGCCGTCGATAGAGTTGATATATTGGCAGAAATGTTCGAATTCATCTTCCGTGAAGGTGAAGAAAAGATTGCCGAACTCTACATGGTAGGCGTGGCACTTAGTACAAAAGGAGATAAAACCGTTTGTTGTCCGCTTCAGTATTTCTTCCATAAGCTGATTTTTGTTTGCTGCAAAGGTCGCACAAATGAGGCGATGGGGCAATACCTACAAATAGTGAATATCCTTTTCGTGAATACTTATATATTGTTATTTGCGAATTATATCATATTGTAATTTATAACCTCGTATTCTCCCTCCTGCAATCTTTATTGCTTTCCTTTTGTAATCTCAAGTCTTTTTGTATCTTTGTTCCCGACCCCAAATCTATTACAAAATGAAAGTACTAACTATCCATGATCTGAAAATTATCAAGAAAAGGGCAGAAGGCACGCTCTTGCTACGCGAAGAAAGCAATGAGACGGTTGCGGCGCAATGCTGTGGGTTGGCATTGGGAACCGAGCATCTGCAAATTCTGATCTGTGGCGGTACAGGTTGCAAGGCATCCGACAGCCACATTATTGCTGAACGTCTTCAGCAAGCACTCGAGAGAAATAATATTGCCGACAAGGTGGACATTATCACTACCGGTTGTTTCGGCTTTTGTGAAAAGGGACCTATCGTAAAGATTATCCCTGATAACACTTTCTATACCCAGGTGGTTCCTGATGATGCCGACGAGATAGTCAGAGAGCATATTATCGGGGGACGGAAGATAGAACGGCTGCTCTACATCGATCCGAAGACGGAGAAGACCGTCAGTGACTCCAAGCACATGGATTTCTATCGGAAGCAGATGCGCATCGCTTTGCGTAACTGTGGTTTTATCGATCCCGAAAACATTGAGGAATATATTGCGCTGGATGGCTATATGGCATTGGCAGATAGTCTGCTCCATAAAAAGCCGGAGGAAGTGATTGACGTGATAAAACGTTCCGGACTTCGCGGACGTGGCGGTGGTGGTTTCCCTACCGGACTGAAGTGGGAGTTTGCCAATAAGCAGAAAGCCGACATGAAATATGTGGTGTGTAATGCCGATGAAGGGGATCCCGGTGCTTTTATGGACCGCTCCATCATGGAAGGTGATCCGCACTCCATTGTTGAGGCTATGGCAGTTTGCGGTTATTCCATTGGTTCTCCGAAAGGATTGGTTTATATCCGGGCAGAATATCCGCTGGCCATACAAAGATTGAAAATTGCTATTGCCCAGGCACGTGAATACGGGTTGCTGGGAAAGAACATATTCGGTACGGATTTCAGTTTTGATATTGAGATACGTTACGGAGCGGGAGCATTCGTATGCGGTGAGGAAACTGCGCTTATCCACTCTATGGAAGGAAAGCGCGGTGAACCTACCTTGAAACCTCCTTTTCCTGCCGAAGCCGGTTATCTGGGCAAGCCGACCAATGTGAATAATGTGGAGACGCTTGCCAATATTCCTATTATCCTGACAAAGGGAGCGGAGTGGTTCTCTTCTATCGGTACGGAACGTTCGAAAGGGACTAAAGTATTTGCCCTGGCCGGTAAGATTAACAACGTCGGCTTGATAGAAGTGCCAATGGGTACGACACTGCGTGAGGTGATTTATGAAATTGGTGGTGGTATTAAGGGAGGAAAGAAATTCAAGGCGGTGCAGACGGGCGGACCTTCGGGGGGATGCCTGACAGAAAAGCACCTGGATACACCGATTGACTTTGACAACTTGCTGGCGGAAGGATCGATGATGGGATCCGGTGGTATGATTGTAATGGATGAAGATGATTGCATGGTTTCTGTATCACGTTTCTATCTTGATTTTACGGTGGAAGAATCATGCGGAAAATGTACGCCTTGCCGTATTGGTAACAAGCGCCTGCTGGAAATGTTGAACAAGATAACCGAAGGACGAGGCACGATGAAAGATCTGGATGCACTCTCTACATTGGGAAAGGTGATAAAGGATACCGCCTTGTGCGGGTTGGGACAGACTTCACCCAATCCGGTACTGTCTACGCTCAATAACTTTTATGATGAATACGTAGAGCATGTGAGGGATAAAACCTGCCGGGCGAAGCAGTGCAAAGCATTGCTGACTTATACCATTAATCCAGAACTATGTATCGGTTGCCATCTTTGCTTTAAACATTGTCCGGCTGATGCCATTCTGGGTGATGTGCGCAAACCGCATGTCATCAATCCGGACAAGTGCATTAAGTGCGGCATGTGCATGGCACGCTGTAAATTCAAAGCAATCAATGTTGTTTAAGGGAACAAGGAAACAAGTTGACGAGGGGACAAGGAGGTTACCTCGAAGACTTGTTACCTTGTTAACTGTAACCTTGTAAACTGAAAGAAAATGGAAGAAAAACAAATAACCCTGCAAATAGACCGCCATTATATTACCGTACCCGAAGGCTCGACTATCCTGGAAGCCGCACGGAAAATCGGTATAGATATACCTACCCTTTGCCATATTGATTTGAAGGGGACTTGCGTTAAGAATAATCCGGCTTCGTGCCGTATTTGTGTCGTGGAGGTGGAAGGACGCCGTAATCTGGCTCCCGCCTGTGCTACCCGTTGTACAGAAGGAATGGTGGTGCGTACCAGTACCCTGCGTGTGATGAATGCCCGCAAGGTGGTGGCTGAACTGATACTTTCGGACCATCCGAATGATTGCCTTACCTGTCCGAAGTGCGGCAACTGTGAGTTGCAGACTTTGGCATTACGTTTTAATATCCGGCGGATGCCTTATAATGGTGGGGAACTTTCGCCTCGTAAGCGTGAAGTCACTTCGTCCATTGTGCGGAATATGGATAAGTGTATATTCTGCAGACGTTGCGAGAGTGTATGCAATGAAGTGCAGACGGTAGGCGCCTTGGGGGCCATTCGCCGTGGTTTCAATACTACGATTGCTCCGGCTTTCGATAAGATGATGAGCGATAGTGAATGTACTTATTGCGGACAATGTGTAGCTGTTTGTCCGGTAGGGGCATTGACGGAACGCGATCATACTAACCGCTTGTTGCTGGATCTGGAAAATCCGGATAAGGTAGTTATTGTACAGACAGCTCCGGCCGTTCGTGCGGCTCTGGGAGAAGAATTCGGACTGCCTGCCGGGACGTTAGTAACGGGAAAGATGGTGTACGCCCTTCGTGAATTGGGTTTTGACTATGTATTTGATACAGACTTTGCCGCCGACCTTACCATCATGGAAGAAGGTGCCGAGATATTGAATCGCCTGACACGTTATATGAATGGGGATAAATCTGTTCGCCTGCCTATCCTGACTTCCTGTTGTCCGGCATGGGTGAATTTCTTTGAACATCATTTCCCCGATATGCTTGATATTCCTTCTACGGCACGTTCGCCGCAGCAGATGTTCGGTAGCATTGCCAAGACATTCTGGGCGGAGAAGATGGGTATTCCGCGTGAAAAGCTGGTAGTGGTATCTATTATGCCTTGTCTGGCGAAGAAGTATGAGTGCGACCGCAATGAGTTTAAGACAGATGGCAGTCCGGACGTGGATTATTCTATTTCCACCCGTGAGCTGGCACGACTTATCAGACGTGCTAACGTAGGTTTTACGCTACTGACGGATAAGGAATTTGATCATCCGATGGGAGCTTCAACAGGTGCCGGTGTCATCTTCGGAACGACCGGTGGTGTGATGGAAGCGGCATTGCGTTCGGTTTATGAGATTTATACCGGGCGGACATTGGAGAATGTGAACTTTGAGCAGGTGCGTGGTCTGGCCGGTGTGCGCCGTGCGACGATTGATCTGGATGGTTTTGAACTGAAGGTGGGTATTGCTCATGGTCTGGGTAATGCGCGTCAATTGTTGGAAGATATTCGCCATGGGCGGAATGAGTATCATGTGATTGAGATTATGGCATGCCCGGGTGGCTGTATCGGTGGAGGCGGACAACCGTTGCATCATGGCAACTCGGAGGTGCTGTATGCACGTGCCAATGCACTGTATCGGGAAGATGCACAGAAGCCTTTGCGTAAATCGCACGAGAATCCATACATCAAGACTCTGTATGAGGAATATCTGGGTAAACCGCTGAGTGAGACTGCGGAGCGGTTGCTGCATACGCATTATTTCAATAAGGCGATTGATTAACTTATTAAAACGGAGAAACTATGTCAGATATCAAATTAGCCTGTGACGTTGTCGAACAAGTGCGTGCTATTTGTGACAAGCATGGCAACCAGCCAGGCGAACTAATCAATATACTTCATGAAGCGCAGCATCTGCACGGCTATCTGCCGGAAGAGATGCAGCGCCTGATTGCTGCAAAGCTGAATGTTCCGGTGTCGCGTGTGTATGGTGTGGTAACATTCTATACTTTCTTTACGATGACTCCTAAAGGTAAACATCCTATTTCGGTGTGTATGGGAACGGCGTGCTACGTACGTGGTTCGGAGAAATTGCTTGAAGAATTCAAGCGCGTGCTGGGCATCGAAGTCGGAGAAACGACACAGGACGGGAAGTTTTCACTTGATTGTCTGCGTTGCGTAGGAGCGTGCGGACTGGCACCCGTAGTGATGATTGGAGAGAAGGTGTACGGGAGGCTTCAGGCGGTGGATGTAAAGAAAGTGCTGGAGGAACTGGAGTAGCTTCGGTTATAAGGAAGCAGTTGCCGATAGCCTAAGGAAGCAGTTAGCGATAGCCTAAGGAGAGAGTTCATATATCGGGCAGTATAAGCAGTTATACCGCCCGATATTTTTATTTATACCACCCGATATATTTATTTATATCGCTTGGTATAAAAAGATATACCGCTCGGTATAATTTATTATATCAGACGGTATATAAACTCTTCCCTTAGTACACGATCTTGTTCAGTATGCCGTTGAGGTGGGCAATGGCTACTCCGTAGTTTGTCATGGGTACTTGTTGCGCACGTGCCTGTTCAATGCGACTCAGTACATACTTTCTATTGAACATACAGGCGCCACAGTGGATAATCAAATTGTATGGGGATAAATCTTCTGGAAAATCATTTCCGGAGACAATATCTATCTGCAATCTTTCACCTGTTCGCTTACGCAGCAGGTGGGGGATTTTTACTCTGCCTATATCTTCTGTCAGTGGAGCATGGGTACAGGCCTCGGCTATCAATACGCGGGATTGTTCCGTTAGTCGGTCGATGGCGAATGCACTTTCTACATAATAGTGTATATCTCCCTTGTATCCGGCAAAGAGCACGGAGAAGGAAGTGAGCCGGCTTTCAGCCGGTTTTTGTTCGTATACGGTGTGGAATACTTGCGAATCTGTGATAATTAATTTGGGGGGATTGGTAAGTGCGCATAGTGTATCTTTCAGCTTATCTGTGGTACAACTCATAACCAGGCATTTCTTGTCCAGAAGTTCGCGGATTGTCTGTACTTGGGGAAGGATAAGTCGTCCTTTAGGTGCCTGAAGGTCCTGGGGCATGACTAACACTACTACATCACCTTCAGCTACGAGGCTCCCGGTGATGGTTTGTTCTCCGAAATCGGCAGGTAACTTTTCCAGAATGGCGCGGTGGATGGCTTCGATACCTGTGCCGTCTTTGGCACTGACGATGATGGGAGGCTGTCCGCAACTTGCTTTTATCTGTTCTGCCAGCTCTGTCGTATTGGGGCGTGCGTCAGCTTTGTTCAGAAGCAATATGACAGGGATGCCTCGTTCTTTCAATCGTTGAAGCCATTCCTGTTCCTGTGCGTCTCCGGTTTCACAAAGCAACAGGGCGATGTCGGTTTTTCCAATTATTTTCAAGGTGCGTTCTACGCGTATTTCTCCCAGCTCGCCTTCGTCATCGAAACCCGGAGTGTCAATAAGAAGGCACGGACCGAGTGGATGAATTTCCATTGCTTTTGTCACAGGATCAGTAGTAGTGCCGGGAGTGGGGGAGACTATAACGGTATCTTGTCCTGTCAAGGCATTGACAAGACTGGATTTTCCACTGTTTCGCCGTCCGAAGAGGGCGATGTGTAGGCGGTTGGCATTAGGAGTCTGATTCATTAGTCTCAATATTAAGGGGTTAATAAATGGGGATTTGATCATTTTAGGCGCGGATTACGCGGATCTCACGGATTAAAGGCTGCGCTATAAAAAATCCGCGTTCATCCGCGTAATCCGTGCCTAAAATCTGAAATCTCTTTTCCCTTCCTCTATCTCATGCAGGTTTCGCAGAGCTATTTCCCGGATTTTCGGATTCGGGATGCGTTCCATCTCTTCATGAATGAGGCGGATACCTTTCTCCCGGGTTTCGGGTGAAGCGTAATCTTCCAGATATTCTTTCAGAGTCATCAAGGCATTGGGCTGACAGCAATTTGCTATCTGTCCCCGTTTGACAAGAGACATGAAACGGTCACCTGTCCGACCTTCACGATAACAAGCCGTACAGAAACTGGGGATATGTCCCAGATCGAGCAACCAGTTTACAACTTCATCCAGTGTGCGGCGGTCGCTGATATCGAATTGGGCCGAGTTCTCTTCTTTCGTTTCCGGTACGGCATATCCGCCTACGCTGGTACGTGAGCCGCCACTGATTTGTGAAATACCTAATTCCAATACCTTACGTCGTACAGCTTCCGATTCACGGGTAGAAATGATCATTCCGGTGTAAGGCACTGCAATGCGGATTACCGCAACGAGGCGGCAGAACATTTCATCAGAAATGGCATTGGGGAAATCTTTTGTTTCAATATCATCCGCTGGGCAGATACGGGGTACACTGATTGTATGCGGTCCGACACCGAATGCCGCTTCCAGATGTTCGGCATGCATCAATAATCCTACGAAATCGTATCGATAGGTATTCAACCCGAATAATACACCTATACCTACATCGTCGATACCACCTTCCATGGCACGGTCCATAGCTTCGGTGTGATAGGAATACTTGCTTTTAGGGCCTGTGGGGTGCAGGGTCTCGTAATTCCCCTTGTGATAGGTTTCTTGGAAAAGAATGTAAGTACCGATACCTGCATCTCTCAGCCGACGATAGTTCTCTACCGTTGTAGCGGCAATATTCACGTTTACCCGCCGGATAGCACCATTCTTATGATGAATACCATAGATGGTCTGAATAGATTCCAGAATATAATCGATGGGGTTGCGTAGAGGGTCTTCGCCGGCTTCCAGTGCCAGACGTTTGTGTCCCATATCCTGCAAGGCAATCACTTCCCGGCGTATTTCTTCCTGTGATAATTTCTTGCGGGCGATAGTGCGGTTCTTTGCATGATAGGGGCAGTAAACGCATCCGTTCACACAATAATTGGAAAGGTATAGCGGGGCGAACATTACGATGCGGTTGCCATATAGTTTTTGCTTAATTTCCCGTGCCAGATGGAAGATACGTTCCGTCAGGTCGGGCTGGTCGCATTCTAACAGTAGAGCGGCTTCACGATGGGACAAACCTTTGCATGAGGCTGCCTTTTCGAGCAGACTCTCAATGAGGGCACGGTTGTCTTTATTGGTACGGGCATAGTCCAGCGTATCCAGTATCTCCTGGTGATCGATGAACTCTTCTGCCTGCTTTGAACTTACATTATACACGTTTTTTAGTGATTAGGGGTGAGTGATTAGTGATAAGTAGTCTCCTCTTTCTTTCGATATCCGGTATCCGATAACCGTCAGTTTTTCTTCTAATTGTTGTAAGCCTTCTGCAGCTTCGGCTCCCAAAGAGGCTTTGTTATCATAAAGTGAGTATTTGTTCCGTTGTTCCGGGGGAGAAAGGTTTGGCATTACTACATTGGCTCCTGCCAGTATTCCGCGTTCTCGTCCATCCGGTGCAAGCGTTGCTAATGCTGTGGTAGAGGGTAATAACACCTTCGGATGCATTAACCGGAAGATGGAAAGAAGTTTCAGAGTCATCTCCATGCTTCCCGGTGGGCATGCTGCAAACGGGGTATCGTGGTGCGGAATAAAAGGACCGATTCCTATCATTTCAGGATGAAATTGCTCTATAAAAAGGAGATCTTCCACCAGATGATCGGTGTTCTGTCCCGGACTGCCTACCATAATACCTGTTCCTGTCTGATATCCTATTTCTTTCAGCCATGCCAAACATTGCAAGCGTTGTCTGATAGACATCTTATCGGGGTGCAGATGATGGTAATGCTCTTCATTATGCGTTTCGTGGCGAAGCAAATATCGATTGGCACCCGCCCGGAAGAAATGCTCGTAAGTCTCACGGGACTTTTCGCCTAATGATAGTGTGATGGCGCAATCCGGGAACTCACGATGTATAGCAGTAACAGTTTCAAGGATAAAATCATCTTTTACGGAGGATGTTTCACCACCTTGCAAGACGAAAGTCCGGAAACCGAGGGTATATCCTTCACGACAACATTCCAGAATATCCTCCCGTGTCAACTCATAACGGAGAACAGATTGATTTCCTTTCCGTATACCGCAATAATAGCAATTGTTACGGCAATGGTTGGTAATCTCAATCAGCCCACGAATAAATACCCGATTGCCAAACTGCTCAAGTGACATCTCCCGTGCCTGCTCCTGCAGATACTTTAAAGTATCAGCGTCTTGGCAAAGGAGTAGTGCTTTGTATTCTTCAGCACTTAGGGTCCGCTCGTTATGTAATTGATCAATCAAGTTCTTCATGCTATTTATTTTTCATCCGCAGATGACACGGATCACACGGATTTTTTCTCTCCGTGCTCGTTGTATACTATAGAAACATGGCGCAGCCTTAAGAACAGCGTAATCCGTGTTATCTGCGGATGAAAAATAGTCTGTACGCCGAAAGGAAGCCTTGCTCCAGCGCTACGCTGGTTTTAATACGTCTTTTCCTGTTTAGCTAATTCTTGTACAAACTGACGTTTACCTGCGGCAATCTCATTGTGCGTACAAGGTCCGGTGATACAGCCACCTTCACATGCCATCACTTCTATAAATTGCCCCGGTGCTTTGCCTGATTTGGCATACGCCCGCAATGAACCGATGGTTTTCTTATCCAGATTAGCTACTTGGATGGCATTGATTTTGTCAGCTTCTTCTTTCAGATAGGCTTTTACTGCTCCCATTACGCCACCAGCCTGGGCAAATCCATGTGCCTCGCGCACGGATGCGAACGACATGGCATAAGGTTGCGATTGCTCCAACTGAATATTCAGTCCGTCCAATACAGATGCCACTTCTTCGAAAGTCATAACAAAATCTACAGCTTCATCACGCTGGGCTTCTTTACGTTTGGCTACACACGGGCCGATGAAAACGACTTTGGCATCCGGATGTTTCTCTTTGGCAATGCGTGCTGCATAATACATCGGTGAACCTGTGCCTGAAACATAAGGTTTCATGCCCGGAATATGTTTATTTACGAGTTCTATGTAGGAAGGGCAACAGGAAGTAGTCATAAACTTCTGTCCTTCTTCCAACTTCTCTATCAATTCATGTGCTTCGTTGCTGACCGTATCCATAGCTCCTTGAGCCACTTCGATGACATCAGTGAATCCTACAGCTTTGAGTGCACCATATACCTGTTCAATAGTAGTCTTGAATTGTCCCAGGATAGAGGGTGCCACAATGGCCACTATTTTTTCTCCTTTGCGTATCTTGTGCAGGATATCGAATACCTGTGACACTTCGAAAATTGCTCCGAACGGACAAGCGTTGAGACACTTTCCGCAATAGATACATTTACTTTCGTCGATGTGTTCGATACCTTTCTTATCCTTGCTGATAGCTTTTACCGGACAAGCCTCTTCGCAAGGTACTGGGATATAGACAATGGCATGATAGGGGCAGCTCTTGTGGCAAATACCACAACTGATGCATTCATCATGGTCTATCCATGCTTGTCCGCTTTCCTTTACATGGACAGCTTTCTTCGGACAGTTGGTCTGGCAGCTACGGGCGGTACATCCGCGGCAAAGGTTGGTGATTTCGTAATTGATTTGTACGCAGGCGGAACATGCTTCATCAATCACACACATGATGTTATCTTTCGGCGTTCCGTTTTCTGCACGGTCCAGTGCATGTGCTGCATACTCTGATAATGGGGTTAATTCATCTTTTTCATCTTCCATATCCAGTCCCAGCAACGGCAGTGATTTGTATTTCCACACGGCGCGTTCTTTATGTACGCAGCAGCGTCCTGCATGTTTTGACCTTCTCGGACTCAATTCAATGGGAAGACGGTCTATTTTTTCTACAAGTTCGTTATCCCTCCACAGTTTTACCAGCTCTGTCAGCAATCTGTGGCGGACAATCATAATGTTGTTGGTAAATGCCATAATATTTATTCTCGGATTAGTTAGTCGGTAATTACGGTGCAAAGATAATGAAAAGTTATAGTTTCTATGAACCTTTCTACCCTCAATATGCTTATCTTTGTATCAGAATAAAAAAACGAAATTGACGATGAAAGACTTTATTTACTATGCACCCACACAGGTTGTGTTTGGAGCATTATCGGAAGATAAAACAGGGAAATTGGTGAAGCAATATGGCGGCGCTAAAGTCCTGGTACATTATGGCGGACAGAGTGCGGAGCGTTCCGGTTTGCTGGATAAAATATGCCGGGCATTGGAGGCGGAAGGTATTGCTTACGTAAAACTGGGTGGGGTGGTTCCTAATCCACGTTTGTCGAAAGTACACGAGGGTATTGAACTGTGTCGGAAAGAAAAGGTTGATTTCATTCTTGCCGTAGGTGGCGGTAGTGTGATTGATTCTGCGAAGGCGATTGCTTTCGGTGTACCTTATGAGGGTGAAGTCTGGGATTTTTATATGGGACGAGCCCATGCGGAAGCTTGTCTGCCGGTTGCTACCGTGCTGACAATTCCTGCTGCGGGGAGTGAAATGAGTAACAGTACCGTGATAACCAATGAGGACGGTGATTTGAAAAAAGGTTATTCCAATAATCTGTGCCGTTGCAAATTTGCTGTGATGAATCCGGAACGGACTTATACATTGCCCAACTATCAGACAGCTTGTGGTGTAACGGACATTATGATGCATACCATGGAACGTTATTTCTCTCATGATGACGATATGACAGTGACTGATGCCATTGCTGAAAGTATTCTCCGTACGGTAAAAGATAGCGTTTTTGAAGTACTGAAAGAACCGGAGAATTATGTACATCGTGCCCAAATTATGTGGGCAGGTAGCTTGGCACACAATGATTTGACGGGATGTGGAACAACTGGTGACTGGGCAACACACCAGCTTGAACATGAACTGAGTGCACTATTCGATGTAGCACATGGTGCAGGTCTGGCAGCTCTTTGGGGAAGCTGGGCACGGTATGTCTACAAAGAAAATATAACCCGTTTCGCTCAGTTTGCCGTGAATGTGATGGGTGTAACAAATGATTTCAAATCACCCGAACATACCGCTTTGGCAGGCATTGAAGCCATGGAAGATTTCTATCGCGCAATTGGAATGCCGGTTAGTATTTGCGAGTTGATAGGACGGCAGGCCACTGACGAAGAAATCAAACTCATGGCAGATAAGTGTAGTTCCGGTGGTAGTACAACAACCGGAAATTTGAAGGTTTTACATCGCGATGATATGAAAAATATCTATCGCATGGCAAATAGATAACGGATTTTTTATTGTTTTTCTGACAAATACTTGTTATCTTTAGGGGCATATATCAATTGGGGGGTAGTAAAAAAGTCCTGACCCACAGGCAAAGAATATGAGAATACATTTTGAAATTAGAGAAAAACTACCTGAAATTATCGAAGAGATCCTGAATTGTGAGAGATGGACAACTTTAGTAAAAGAGGATATTTCAGGCAGAAAGTTGGTTGTCATCCGTGATCCGAATTACAATTCGGAGGCGACAGTAGAAATCTATGCCCGCGAGATTACCATCAAGACGGCATGGTCAAACTACACGTATCGCTTGTTTGTTTTGGGTGATAATGTTTGGTGTGAGTACAATGGTGCTTATCGCGGACTGTTGGAACAAAATCTATTGCCTACCATCACTCCCAGGGAAGGTTTGTTGGAATCTGAGGTATTGGATAGCTCTTTGTACGGGAGTGAAAAGAGGAAACTCAGAGAGTATGCTGAAGACAATTTGAAACTGAAAAAATTCCGTCGAGAGAACTTTAATGAAGATCGTACAGGTGTGGCTCATTTTGACCATCCCAAGAGGGTATATGACGAATTCATTAAAGAAGATTACGTGGTCCCATCTTCCGACGAATAGCGAGGTAGGAAGATGATCATCAGTGCCAGTCGCAGGACGGATATACCTGCTTTTTATTCGGAGTGGTTTCTCAATCGGATAAAAGAAAGGTATGTTCTGGTACCTAATCCGTATAATCCTAATATGATCAGCAGGGTCAACCTGGACCCTGCTGTCATTGATTGCATTGTCTTTTGGACGAAGAATCCTGCACCGATGATTGATAAACTGGACAGATTACAGGACTATAAATACTATTTCCAGTTTACACTGAATCCGTACGGAACGGAACTTGAAAGTAAACTGCCACCACTTCAAAAGCGTATAGATACATTCAAACGCCTTTCTGACAAGATAGGAAGGGAGAAAGTGGTGTGGCGATATGATCCTATTCTTACGAATGAACAATACACAGTTACTTTCCACCAAGACAAATTTGCAGAAATGGCATTTGCTTTGCATGACTATACTGAAAAGTGTATGCTGGGCTTTATTGATCATTATCCGCATGTGCGTTCCTTTCTCCGTGAATTTCATATCGAGCCGTTGATAAAGGAAGATATCGATGCCATGACCATTTCATTTAAGAAGGTTGCGGATGAATGTTCGATGGAGTTGGATACTTGTACAACGAAGGTCGACTTATCTCATTTGGGTATTTCGGGTGGAGTGTGCGTTGACAATAGGTTGATTGAACGAATTGTCGGATATCCTATTATTGCCCGTAAAGACAAGAATCAGCGGGACATTTGCCGTTGTGTGGAAAGTATTGACATCGGCACTTATGAAAGCTGCCTTAATGGCTGCATTTATTGCTATGCTATTAAAGGTAATTATAATACGGCAAAATTTAACCGGAGTAAACACGATAAGGATTCTCCGATGCTAATAGGAGAAGTGGATAAGGACGCAGTGATTAAAGAACGGGAAATGAAGAGTCTGCGTACCGATCAGCTTTCTATGTTTTATTAAAAAATCATTCTGACCGGAAACAATTATTGCTTGGATTGTTGTACCTGATAAATAACTTATAATTTAGTGTATCCTTAAAATAAAGAGCATGGAGAAAGAGACTGAGCAAGAATTGATCAAAAAGATGATTGGCTTTCAGAAAGAGGAAATAACGTCGAGTATTATATACCGGAAGTTAGCGGTAAAGGAAAAGGATATTCATAACCGGGAGATATTGCAACGTATTGCAGAGGATGAAAGTAGGCACTACGCCACACTACGAGGCTATACTCATCAGGATGTCAGTCCTAATCGTTTTGAAATCTGCTTTTATGTATGGTTAGTGCGTCTGCTGGGTGTTACGTTTGCCGTTCGTCGTCTGGAACTGGGAGAGAAAGAAACGAGTGGGGTATATTCCCAATACCCGAGTATGGAACACTTTGCCGAGATGGCGCGGGATGAGCAGCACCATGAAGAAAAGCTTATTGAAATGATAGATGAGGAGCGCTTGCAATATATGGGTTCGGTAGTCTTAGGGTTGAATGATGCTTTGGTAGAGTTTACCGGAGCATTGGCAGGTTTCACGCTGGCACTGAATGATACGAAACTGATTGCGCTGACCGGCAGCATTACAGGGATTGCAGCGGCACTTTCTATGGCTTCTTCCGAATATCTTTCCACTAAATCAGAAAAGACTCATAATAAGCGTCCGGTTAAGGCAGCTATTTATACGGGGATAGCTTATATCATAACCGTAGTAGCTTTGGTAGGTCCGTTTATCTTATTGTCAAGTCCTGTTCTGGCTTTATGCATCATGCTGGTGATGGCATTGCTGATTATTGCCTTTTTCAACTATTATTATGACATTGCCCGTAATGAAAGCTTTAAACGCCGTTTCACGGAGATGGCGGTGTTGAGCTTCTCCGTGGCCGGAATCAGTTTTCTGATAGGTTATTTGCTGAAGACAGTGACGGGAGTAGGGGGATAGGGATATCCGGATACCGGACTCCCTTTAGATATCCTCAGTGTACAACTGACTGCCCGAACGAAATTTACTTTTCATGAAACGTACCAGTGATGCCGGATATAACACACGTATGCCATCTCCAAAGCCTAAGATTTCACGTTGCAATTCATGATTGATGACTACTGTAATTTGAAAAACCATGGAACCGTCTTCTCTTTGTTCTATGAGATGCTGGCTTTTATGAATAGGTTTGGTCAGGACATAAGGGGCATGTTCCGGATTTACCCAAAAACGTACTTCTTCGGGGTGTTGGTTGATTCCTTTAGTTACACCTACTATATCATCGAAAAAGGTAGAAGGGTCGAAGTTACTATTTCCGTAATAGGGCTCATCTTTTGCCGGAGCCAGTTCCAGTATACGGTCGAGTGCCAGATTGTAGAGCATACGCGTATTCTTCTTTGAACCGAAGACGAACCAGCGATTCCGGTATTCTTTCAATAGATAAGGATAGAATACGAATGTAGCTGCTGAGCGTGCTTTGAAAGAACGGTATTTTAAACTTAACGGTTGCTGGTTCAAAATGGCCTGGTAGAGATCATTGAGATAGTTTAATCCTGTCAGACTATTATTTTTTTCAAAATCAATGATGGGAGTAGTCTTCTGTCGGACTGAGGTGACATGGTCTTCCAGACGACTGATAATGTCTCCCATACCCGAGAAATAAGAGAATCCATTGAATTGTTTCAGAAGTTCCACGGCTTCCGACATCACTTTCAGGTCCTGTTCGGAAAGGGGCGTATTCGTAATGCTGTATTCCGGATCTTCGTATGTATAGTATTTATGGTCTTTCACCACGATTGGAGCATTGTAACCCAACTTTTCACTACGCATCAATTGGATATCCATTTGCACGGTGCGCTTACTGATGCCTTTGTCAATACCTTCATATTCATACAAAGCATCGGAGCAGGCATCCACTAAATCTTCGAGTGTCCATTTCCGGAAACGGTTCCGCAGACAAGTATCTATTGTTTTGTAGCGGATTAAGGCATTTCTACTGACAGGCATAATTGACTTTTTTAGAGTTTTCGAACAAAAATAGAAAAAAAGTTTCAACTACGCAAAAAGGCTGCGCAGTTGGGTATGTAACTTTGTCCCGGAAACAAGAAAACAGGTCAAGTATGGGTTACTTCAACAATCATCTGTTAAATGAAAATCACTCATGCAATTATCAGTTTTCTTTTTTAAAGGAACAGTAGCTCAGTGGGTAGAGCATTATATAATCAAGGTCAAGGAAGACTTACTTCAAAACAGCAGGAATGCTTCATCTGATATTCACAGTCTTCCGATTACCTTTTAAAAAAATGAAGTATGAAAAAGGATTTATTGAAAGTTTCTATCCGGCAGAATGCTATTTATTTGCCTCCGGTAGAAGGAATGGGAGAGAAGAAGAAGCTGACTTCGACAACGGTGGCTTTGGTAGCTCAATTGCGTAAAATGGGCTACGGGGTGTCGGAAGAATTGTTGCATACGATCAATGAAATTACTCCGGCTGAACAAATGGAAGTATTTCAGGTGATGAAAGAAGTTTTAGGTGTGAATCTGAACTGGGCACCATTGGTGAAAGGGTGGGATACGCCTACGGGAGAAACACAACTTGATCACTTGATTACGTGGATCACTAACCTGTTTCAGATAAAAAAAGGAGTGAAACTGCCATGCGGACATATAATTCCGGATAATACTTTTCCATTAGAAAGATATAACGGTTGCCCTTTCTGTGGAACACCTTTTGAAACGGCAAGCACGGAATATTTCGGTCAGGGGAGCAAGCTGAAAGTGTTGGAACTTTGGCAGACGGCAGAGCTGGAAGGCTTCTTCAAAGATTTATTAGAATCGCGTACGGCTCTGGATGCTACACAAGCGGATAACCTGAAGATTTTGCTTTGTGAGCTTCCGCTACCGGATGTTAAGGTGAAAATGAAGGAAACCGTGATGCTGGTGATAGATACGCTGGTTGAACAAGGCAGAGAACAGGAAGCACAGGCTTGTTTCTCGAGTCCGAATGATGTATTACGTTATTTGTGGTACAAGAAAACCGGATTCCTGCAAATCATAGAACCCAAAACAATCCTGCGCAAGGCAGGTAGAAACCATGCGCATATGTGTGCGGGACTGGATAAAAGTAAATCTGCGAAAGAGCAAAAACGAGAGGAACTGAAGTTGAAGTATACTCGTCGTGAATGTCGTATGGTGGCTTCTTGGTTGAACAATATGAATATGGATCCCGAGAAATCATGCGAGATAATGCATCCTAAAAGGGAAATGTGGGTACGGATGATACGTGCCTTGCGTTTGGCAGAGTATGCCCGTAAAGAAGAATTCGGGAAACTGAAGGAGTTGATGGATATATTCTATAACCAAGCATACACCGTATGGCAGGGAGAGGTAGAGCACTATCGCTTGAAAGCAGATGCGATACGTACACTTTCATTATTGAAAGAACGTCCGGGACTGTTTGCCCGTTCGTTGTTTGCCAATATGTTGTGGTTCGGTCCGGAAGATACTCTGGCTGCTTTCAGGGAAGTAGTTCATCTGCTGCCTGCACGCTTGATTCTTACATTAGGTATGTATGCTGAAAATTATTTCGATCCGACACGTAAAAGAATGGTGAAGCCTCTGGGTGGAAATGCAAAGGTGATAGAACCATACTATTTAGTTGGACTTTATCAGCCTGAACAGTTGATGGATATGGTGGAGCAGGTGAGGGGATTGTGTAAAGAGGTCGTTTCAGTCCGTTTTGCGAAGGTTGCTACCGAAAGCAAAAGTATGTATATAGATCCCATGTTATACTGCATACCTTTGTCTATCGGTGACCGTAGTGAGACAATTCAGGATATGTCCTGCGCCTTGCAGGGAACACGATTCCCGGTAGAGGGTGATCAAGTCCGCCTCTTCATGCAATGGGGAAAAGGACTTCCGGCACAACATCTGGATATGGACTTAAGTTGTCATATTGCTATGTCTCATTCAATGGAAGTTTGTTCTTACTTCCACTTGCAGGCTGTCGGTGCTAAGCACAGCGGGGATATCCGAAGCATTCCGAATAAGAAAGGAACGGCAGAGTATATCGAACTTGATCTGAAAGAACTGGATCGTATAGATGCGAAGTATGTAGCTTTCACTTGCAATGCATATAGTAATGGTTCTATATCTCCCAATTTGGTGGTGGGGTGGATGAACTCGGCTTATCCGATGAAGATATCGGAAAAGAATGGAGTAGCGTATGATCCATCTTGCGTACAACATCAGGTGAGGGTCGCAGAGAATTTGATGAAAGGTCTTGTGTTCGGTGTCCTGAAAGTGAAGGAACGGGAAATTGTTTGGTTGGAAATACCTTTCGGTGGACAGACTATTTTGTCTATGAATGCCCAGACGATAGAAAAATATCTGGATAAGCTGGAGGCGAAAACAACCATCGGAGAACTGTTGGCAGTGAAGGCAGAGGCGCAAAGACTGGAATTGATGGATACTCCTGAAGCCGATGAGGTTTACACCTATGAATGGGCAATGAATAGTGCTGCGGTAAATAGACTGTTGATAGGAGAATGATTTAAAAAGCCCTGAAGTGCGAAACTTCAGGGCTTTTGTCTTTTGTCAATTGATGAAAAATCAACTGAATTATATTTTGGAACTGTGCAGTTTTTTATAGAGTTCTACACGTTCGGCTATTTCAGCTTGAGATAGATTGGCCGGAAGTTCAATTGTTGTTCGTGGAGTAATTGCTACAAGAATAACTTCTCCAACTTTTTTCTTATGCTCTTTAAGAGCGTTTTCTGCTAACTGACTGGTCTCTGGTCGGACAATACTCTTTTTCATCATATTGAATTGTTTTTAAGTTTTCATTTTTGCTGGAGCTAATTGGCAGGTTGCTAAAAGAAACTCATTGTTCAATGTAGTTATCACTTCTTTTACGCTGCGTATTTTTTCAGAGAGAAAAGCATTACTACCTGCAAATGCATATCCTCTTTTCATATTTCCTTTGGCCGCATTATACAGTGCTTTGATGATGCAGTAAGGACTCTTCTGATAGTCACACGTTTTGATGCAATGGAATGAGCAACATTTGGGCTTTTCCTGTCCTTTCTCTACATTACGGATAAATTCCCCATCAATGGCTCGTCCGGGCATTCCTACGGGACTTTCGATAATGAGAACGTCTTCGGGCTTAGAGTGGATATAAACCTCTTTGAAGGTTTGTGAAGCATCGCACTCTTGGGTTGTTACAAAAATGCTTCCCATTTGTACGGCCGAAGCTCCCAATTGCATGAATCGTGCAATATCTTCGCCTGTAGAGATTCCACCTGCGGCAATTACAGGAATATCTTTTCTTTCCTTATAGCTCATTGCAATTGCTACAACTTCGGGTATCAAGGACTCCAAAGCGTATTTCTCATCTTGTATTTGTTCTTTCTTAAAGCCCAAATGTCCTCCGGCTTTAGGGCCTTCTACTACTATGGCATCGGGTAAATAATCAAAGTTCTTCTGCCATTTGTCGCATATAATCTTGGCCGCTCTTGAAGAAGATACAATGGGCACCAACTTCGTTTTGCTTTCCGGTGTCAGGTATAGGGGTAAGTCGAGCGGAAGTCCTGCACCGGCAAAGACTACGTCGATTTTTTCGCTTATGGCAGTGCGTACCATCTCTGCATAATTGGAAAGGGCCACCATGATATTCACTCCGATGATTCCTTTTGTTTTTTGGCGGGCTTTTCTGATTTCCTCTTTGAGTCCGCAAATGCACTTTTCGGTATAGTCGCCTTTGCCTTTAGGGTATAGCAGGCCTAAACCTGCACATGAAATAACACCAATGCCGCCTTCGTTGGCTACGGCTGATGCCAGGCCGGACAATGAAATTCCGACTCCCATTCCACCTTGTATGATAGGTGTTTTTATCTCTATATTTCCAATAAAAAATGGCTTCATAAAACTGATATTGTAATAAGACTGTAAGCGGATAAATATACTTCCGGGTATTCTATTCGTTTAGCGATGTTCTTTTCTTTGTATTGCTGTTTTAGTTGAAAAAAGCAAGAACAGAAGATCTGATCTCCTGTTCTTGTTGTAGGGTAGACATTAATAACGTCTGGAATTATAACCGTTGTTACGGGGTCTTTCTTCACGGGGACGTGCAACGCTTACTGAAATAGTTTTCTGATCGTATTCTGCTCCGTTAAGTTCATTAATTGCCTTTTGTCCATCTGTATCGCTTGTCATTTCGACGAAACCAAATCCTCTGGATCTTCCCGATTCTCTGTCCATAATAACTTTAGCTGAAGAGGTCTCTCCATACGCTGAGAATAATTCGTTCAAGTCAGCATCATTTATGCCATAGCTTAAACCTGAAATGTAAATGTTCATTTGAAATTTTAATTAAATAAATATTAAGTAAGAGTGAGGGGATAATTAAAGGAGAGGTCTGCTTAATAAGATATAAAAAGGAGAACTATACGATAACGATTCGTAACTCAAACCGCGACAAAGGTAATACAATAGTTGGGAATGGCAACTTTAAATTCGTAATTTGTTAATAAAAAAGTGATAATTGTTTTTTATTAGCATTTAGAAAGGCTATGGTATATTGCACTTTTCTTTAAAGGTGAAAATCCTTTCTTTTTCAGGGCTACACCCTTTCCCTCGGATGGCTACACCTTTTGGGGTAAAGGGCGTAGTCATTCGGGATAAAGGGTGTAGCCCTTTTTAATGTGCCTTACAGGTACTCGTGGACGGTATATTGACTATCTATTTATCAAGGAGATCTTATACAGTACATGTCTGCATAAAGGATGGTCGGGACTGACCAATGGATGATCAAACTCTTTGCTTTTTACCATACCTGTTTTTTGCATCACGCGTTCCGAACGTTTGTTTGGGAGTGAGGTGAAAGAATATAATTCTTTCAGTCCCAATGTCTTTTTTGCATATTCCAGACAGGCTGAAGCCGCTTCGGTAGCATATCCCTGATTCCATACTTCGGGAATCAGGCGCCAACCTATCTCTACGGCCGGGGAAAAATCTACGTCGAACGTAATATCATGTAATCCTACATAACCTATAAACGCATGGTTTTCTTTCTTTTCTACTGCATACAACCCATATCCTCTGGATGCGAATTCCTTCCGGATGCGATTATAGAAGTCGAGTGTTTCCTGATAAGATAGCTTTTTGAGAAAGAATTCCATAACCTGATCGTTATTGTTTAATCCGGCAAAGACAGGGATGTCTTCTTCTTTCCAATCACGTAGAATCAGACGCGGGGTTTCCATGTATGTATTCATCTTGTTCTGAATTTATTCGATTTGTTTTTTCCGCTTTTTACGGTTCATATATTCACGTAGTAGGGTTGGGGTGGCACAGAAGATGAGTTGTGCCCGATTCCATTTATAGCATTTTTGAAAGACAACCATGGCAATGGTTATGAATAAGGCTGCTCCGATAGAAGCCTCTAAAGGTAACCAGCCCAGATTCTCTTTGGGTAATAGCATAGGAATGAACGCCAGTGCTCCGGCAGGAGCAAAGAATTTCCTTGTCCACTCGAAGATGAGGAATAGGATAGCCGCAATGGTTAAAGCAACGATACTTTCCGGTAGATGAAGATGGTGGTGACCGACAATTTGAAGTACAGTACCCAGAGTGGCTGCGGTAGCCAGAAAGAGAAATACTTGTGTAGGACGATTTCTGAATCCTGCTTTAGAATTTACCATTTCTACGAAGGTCACCATGAGTGGGGGCAATATGAGATAGGGGTAATCCATGCCGACGGCCAATTCGGCCAAAGCACCTACAAAACAGAATAATATCAGCCATCTGATGATATCTTCCTTGCCGGGTTTTCTGTCGACAGGTTTAGGCATCCGGTTACGTATTCCGCATTTTTCCAAGATGATTTGTACGAGCACTACTGACACTGACATTGAAAAGACTGCTATCGGATAGACGATACTTTCCGTATGAAGCAAAACGGGCAATACGCAAGCTGATATCAAAGGAATCAGTGTAGCGCGACTGATTAAAAGAGAAGCACCTGCAAAAGCAAATGCGGCGCATAGATTGATCACATAGGGCAGGGGTGAATAACGAACAATGCAGATACCGACTGCAGCTCCAAGAGTCATAAGCAGGATGATTTGCCAACGTTTTACATTCCATACCCGCTTATCGATAATCAACAGGCCGATGATCAGTGCTGTCATTTCCGGAAACAGAATTTCCTTTTCATTGGTCCATTCGGCTAAACCGACCATCATCAGGATCATCACCAGCGATATCAGATACCTTGTCAGTTTTCTGTGTTCCATTTTATAATCTTGAATTTTGGGCACAAAGTTAAGGGAAACTGCCGTATTATGAAACTTCTTGGCTATCTTTGCGCGCTGAAAACCTTGAGTGGCTTTCTTTATAAAAGAGTTCTGTATGCAAAATTTGGTAAAGAAGGAGTATAAGATTCCTTTTATTCTGGTAACTTCCCTATTCTTCTTATGGGGATTTGCACATGCGATATTAGATGTGCTAAACAAACACTTTCAAGATGTGCTGGTTATTACACGTGCCCATTCGGCATGGGTACAGGTCATGTTTTACCTGGGTTATTTCGTGATGGCTATTCCTGCCGGACTGTTTATCAATAAGTACGGTTACCGGAAAGGAGTGGTTTTCGGCCTATTGCTTTATGGCATAGGTTCCCTGCTTTTCATTCCCGGGGAATATTGGATGTCTTTCAACTTTTTTCTGTTTTCTCTGTTTGTCATAGCCTGTGGCTTGGTTTTTCTGGAAACAGCGGCTAATCCTTACATGACGGAATTAGGCGACCGGGAAACGGCTGCCAGTCGCCTGAATCTGGCGCAGTCGTTCAATGGATTGGGATGTATTTGCGGTCCGCTTATCGGGGGATTGTTATTATTCTCGGAAGGGGGCGAAAGCAATATATCATTGCCTTACACACTGATGGGGATCATTGTATTGGGAGTTGCTCTGGTATTTTATAAGATACGCCTGCCGGAGATTGTTCATGAAGCTGATGAAGAAGAAGTCGGAGAAAACGGTGCACGTGGGCTTTGGTCGCACAAGCTGTTTATCTTCGGTATTATCAGCCTGTTTTGCTACGAGATTGCAGAAATATCAATCAACAGCTTCTTTATTAATTATGTGGTGGATGATGGCTGGATGAATGCCCGCGATGCATCTGTAGTACTTTCGTTCGGTGGTCTGGGACTGTTTATGTGCGGACGTTTTGCCGGTAGCTGGATTATGCGGTATATCCGGGCAGAAAAAGTGTTGTTCGTTTGTGCAATAGGAACGGTGGTCAGCACGTCTTTGGTAGTTCTTAATCTGGGCATTTTGTCATTAATAGCCCTGTTCCTGGGATATGCGTTCGAAGCTATTATGTTCCCCACGATTTTCGCTCTTTCATTGAGGGGATTGGGTAACTATACGAAGCGTGCGTCTTCTTATCTGATGATGTCCCCCATCGGGGGAGCGGTAGGACCGCTCATGATGGGGTATGTGGCTGATCAGACCAATATGTCTTTCTCGTTCATCGTTCCGTTGCTTTCGTTTATCGTGGTGTTGCTTTATGCCTGGAAAGTAAAGCAACGTTCGTTTTGCTAATATCCGAACTTTTCCGCAGCCTTTTCCATCTGTTCGATGATGGCTACTCCAAAGGGACAGTTCGTTTCACATTGTCCGCACTGAATGCACTCCGAGGCATGATGCGAGAGCGTCTTGTAGTGTTCGCGTACTGTCTCGGGTATTTCATTCTGGGCAATGGTTAGGTTATAGTACTTGTTTACACTCGCTATATCAATTCCTACCGAGCAAGGGGCGCAATGTCCGCAATACATGCAATGTCCCTGCCAGCTGAACTTTTCCATACCTGCCATAACCGGGGTGTAATCTTTTTCTTCTTTAGTAGCATTGCACCAGTTGATGGCAGCTTGCATCTCATCGCAACTCTTGCAACCGACCATTACGGAAGCAACAGCCGGACGGGTTAGCGCATACTCAATACACTGCACCGGTGTCATAGCTTTGCCAAAGGGGGAATTAGTTTCACTCAGTAAGTCTCCTCCGCCATAGGCTTTCATTACATCCAGACCTATACCTTTCTGCTCACAGAGTTCATAAAGCTTTTCACGTTCCGGATCTATATTTTCAAGGGAATGGGCATAACTTTCGTCAGCCCATAAATCATCTACATTTTCGCTGGGTGGTTGCAAATCGTAACAGGGATTGATGGAGAACATCAGTACTTCTATCAATCCACTTTCTACAGCCAACTTTGCCACAATAGGGTTGTGACTGCTTAGTCCGATATGGCGAATTTTACCTTCTTCTTTCAGACGCAGGGCCAACCGAATGATAGGACCATTGAATACTTCATGGAAATCTTCTTCACTATCTACATAGTGAATCATACCAATATCAAGGTAATCCGTATGAAGACGTGTCAACTGGTCTTCAAAAGAAGCGATTGTTTTTTCTACATCACGGGTACGTAGGTACTGATCGTTTTCCCAGGTAGCACATAGATGTCCCTGGATAATAAACTGCTGCCGACGTCCGGTCAATGCTTTGCCGATATTACTGCGCAGATCCGGATTTGAGGCATACATATCGATAAAGTTGATTCCTTTACTGATGGCGAAATCCATTTCCGAATGTACCTGTTCTTCCGTTTTTCCCACGAAACCTTCACAGCCCAGTGCGATGACACTAACTGATAGGCCTGTATTTCCTAATATTCTGTATTCCATGATATTTCAAATTCTTAGTATGTTTTTGCGAAGTTACTAATATAAAAGAAAACGTTCCCGTTTTAATCCGAATAAATTTGCACTGAATAAATAGTTGGGATGATGGATATATGAAAGCTTGGGACGATTGAGATGAAGACTATTTATTTTATAATTATCCGGAAAAACGGAAACGCTTATGATGATATGGTTTTATGAAGGTCCATTTTTATATAGTTATAGGATTTTAAGAAAGTTATCCGAAGGCATGTTTCAGCCTCTCCAAACCTTTAGCCAACTGTTGCCGTGGACAGGCAATATTGATACGGATAAAATTGTCTCCGTCTTCCCCGTACATACTGCCTTCATTGACCCAGACCTTTTCTTTTTCCAGTAGAGCCGTCACGATTTCTTCTGATGACTTCTTCAACACCGAACAGTCTACCCATACCAGATAAGTACCTTCTAATTTAAGTACGGGGAAATCCGGTAGATGTTCATTGAAATAGTTTCTCAGATACTGATAATTGGCAAACAGATAACTTTTAAGTTCTTCCAGCCATTCTTCCCCTTCATTGTAGGCGGCTATCAATGCCTCCACACCGAATGGGTTCACATCACAAACCTCATTGATATTAATGGCTTTATCTATTTTTCTGCGTATATCTGCATCAGCGGAAATGATGTTTGCAATCTGAAGTCCGGCCAGGTTAAAAGCTTTGCTGGGTGATGTGCAAGTGACGGAGTGCATCCGGAACTCTTCTGAAAGAGATGCAAAAGACGTATAGGTATGTCCCGGAAAGACCAGCTCACAATGTATTTCATCTGATACCACCCATACATTATTTCGAAGGCAAATCTCACCAATACGTATTAATTCCTGTTTGCTCCAGACTCTTCCGGCCGGATTATGCGGATTACACAATAACAGTAATTTTACTTTCGGATCTGCCGCTTTCTTCTCCAGATCGTCAAAATCAATCCGATAGGTGTTATCCTCATAGATCAATGGATTGGAAATTATCTCGCAACCATTATTACGGATGGAAGAAAAGAAGCAATTATACACCGGAGTCTGTACCAGAACTCTATCACCAGGATTCGTCAGGGCTTTTATGATTGCTGATAAAGCCGGTACTACTCCGGTTGTATAGATTATCCATTCTCTCTCTATTTTCCAATAATGACGTCTGCCGAACCAGTGGATTACCGCATGATAATAGCTGTCAGGCACGCGGACATAACCGAAGATACCATGTTCTACTCGCTTTTTCAGCACTTCTGTCACGGCTGGGGCTGTACGGAAATCCATATCGGCTACCCACATTGGCAATATGTCGGCATCATTGGCAGAATCCCATTTATAAGAGTTCGTACCCCGGCGTGGAATGATTTCATCAAAATTGTATTTCATACCTAATCAGTCAAAACAGGTTTGGTCGTCCCATAATTTCAATTCACAGTTGCCCGGTGCTTTTATATTCTCATCCAGGATTATAGCTCCGAAACTTTCGGCAGTGATACTTCCTGTACGTGGATTTTTTACACTGTGAACCGGACTATGGATAGTGGCCTGTACACTGCTATATTCAAAAGCGAGGTCTGCATCTTCTGTCATCGTGCAGTTCTCCATAATCAGATCGTGGGCATAGCAAAGCGGCTGTGTACCTGAAATCTTGCAGTTCACCAGACGCAGATTTCTGGAATGCCAGCCTAAATATTCCCCATTCAATACAGAGTCATAAACCGTCACGTTTTCCGTATTCCAGAAAGCATCCTTTGAATTGATTACCGCATTACGGATTTCTACGTTTTTGCAGTATTGGAAAGAGTAGTTACCATTCATCTCAAAGTCATCAATCCTGATATTTTCACCGTGTACAAACAGATAATCACCTTTGTCTACTTTTACATTCTTCAACTCTACATTCCGGCAAAACCAGAGGGTTTCCAGTGCATAGGGCAGTTGTACGTTTTCCAGCCGGATACCATCCATTTCACGGAACATCTTCGGTGCTTCTACCAAAGTGTCTGTCATTTGCAGATTATTGGAATACCAGAGGGCGGCACGTGCTCCTTCCGTAAACAGGCAGTTTTTCACAACGAAGCCATCGTTATGCCAGAAAGGATATTTTCCTTCGAAACGGCAATTTATAGCTTCGATATTACTACATTCTTTCAGGGCAGATTCGCCGGTATGGATCGTTACGTTTTCCAAATGAAGATTGTGAGTGGCGAACAAAGGGCGTTCACCTTCGTAATGAGTGTCTTTAATTAGTTCCATTATTCAAGTTTTTTGCTTGTTGTTTATTAAATGATTGATTATCTTTTTTCTATATTGCAAAAATACGGCGTAAATGGGATACTCTTTGTAGACGGATTACGGACATAATAACCCGGATTACAGATTCTGTTTATCGGGTACAAAAGAGGCTGCATCGGAAGATAATTTCATGTTTCTCATTATCGTTCAGAACATGAAATTGACTCGGATGCAGCCTCGTACAATAACTGGTTTTATGAATTAACGAAACGATTTGCGGTAAATTTCCACGCAGTCTTCGTGCTTCAATTCGTAAGGGTTGGCAAGGAATAATTTGCCCATTGTTTCCTTGGCATTGGTGGCAAGGGTATCAAATTCATCGGGCGTAAATCCATAATCACTCATCTTCAGGTTTGCCACTCCACAAGCTTCCTGTAGTTTTACCAGCATGGTGATAAAGTCTTCCGGTTTGTCAGCTTCCGGCATACCCATCGCTTGTGCCATTTTGATGAATCGTTCATCACAGGCATGCTTCTCTATAAAGAATTCATAGAATGCTTTGGAGATCATAATCAATCCGGCACCATGTGGCAGCTCCTGATGATAAGCGCTCATAGCGTGCTCTAAAGAGTGTTCGGCAGTAGTGCTGCAAAAGGTCATTACCGCACCGGACAGATTATTGGCGAATGCGACCCTTTCACGAGCCTCCATATCAGCTCCGTTGGCAACTGCACGCGGTAGATATTTAGCTACATTTTCAATAGCGGTTAATGCGTACATATCGCTCATCAGACTGGCAGTTTTAGAGATATAACATTCTGTAGAGTGGAACAACGCATCAAATCCCTGATAGGCCGTGAACTTAGGCGGAACAGATTTCATCAACTCCGGATCGACAATAGACAGCACCGGGAAGAGTTCATCATAACCGCCAAAGCCTATTTTCTCATTGGTTTCATCATTGGTGATAACGCCCCATTGATCTGCTTCGGAACCTGTTCCGGCAGTGGTGGTAATGCAAACCAGGGGTAGGGGCTTGTTTACCATCGTTTGTCCTTTTCCGGTTCCACCACTGATGTAATCCCATACATCGCCGGGATTCGTGGCCATGAATGCCATCGCTTTGGAGGCGTCCATTACGCTTCCACCACCTAGGGCAACTAAAAAGTCGCAATTGTTTTCCTTGGCAAAAGCGGCTCCCGCCATTACGGTCGATTTTAACGGATTGGCTTCTACCTGGTCAAATACGGCAGTTTCAACACCTGCTTGCTGGAGTTCGCTTTCTACTGTATTCAGATATCCGTTATCCTTGGTAGAGCGACCGTTTGAAATAACAATCATTGCTTTCTTTCCGGGCAATTGCTGATTGTGAAGTTCCTTCACCATACCGGCACCAAACAAGGTGCGGGTAGGAATGTAAATTCTAAAATGACTCATTATTCTTCTTTTTTTAAATCCTATAAATTATTCTATTTCTTTTCCCATTTCATAAGCTTCCCGTAGGGTTGGTTTATCTTTTATTTCACCCACATGCCAAACTCCGGTTCCATACACAACTCCTTTGATGGTTGGATTTTCCAGGCAATCCAGAAATCCCTGGAAAGTGTCCACGGTACGTTCCATCAGTTTCCGATCATCTTCGGCAGCGGTGACAATGAAGTAAAATTCCTTATTCTTCATTTCCGTATAGAGGCCACAACAACGATCTATCAACGTTTTCATCTGTGCACTCATCGTGTAGAAATAAACGGGTGTAGCCATAACTATTACATCGGCTGCCACCATCTTCTCTATAATTTCTGCCGCATCGTCTTTCTGCGGGCAAGGTTTTCCGTGCAGGCTACATGTGCTGCATCCTGTGCAATAATGGATTGTCTTGTCACGCAGGAAAACCTTTTCTGCTTCGTTACCACTTTCAATTGCTCCTCGCATAAATTCGTCGCAAAGGGTGTCGGAGTTTCCGCCACGACGAGGGCTGGATGATAAAATCAATATTTTCTTAGTCATAATCATTTTATATTATAAAGTTAAAACCACTTCTTATTTCTTATGCAGCCATTTCCATTCTGATTTGCCTTTCGGATTGTGTAGCACGTATTCTTAATACGACGAATACAATGCTTAAAACAAGGAATACCAGAGATCCGATGACGGAATAACGCGTATTGAAGAAGGTGATAAATAATCCGCAGACGGCTGCACCTACTGTAGTACCGAGATTGGCAGACAATAAATACAGTCCGTTGGCAAAATCCGGTGCTTCGGGAGCGGCATGCGTTATCATGTATTGCATGGTGTTCTGTCCGTATCCCGCCAGAATTCCCAGGATCAGAATGATAACTGCCATTGCCATAAGCCATTCCCCCAAAGCGAATACTCCTATATAAAAAGTCAGTAGTGCCAAAGGAATCATTATCATACTACGTACCGGATTGACCGCCAGTTGCTTTCCGGCTATTACATTTCCTATAATATTGGCCAGTCCATAAATCAGTAGCATTGTACTGATTACGGTGTACGAAACCCCGGTGATTGTCTTCAAGTAATCAGACATATAGCTGAAGAACCCGAATAAGGCTCCGTTAATCAGCGTGATAACGAGAATGGAGTACCAGACTACTTTCTTTTTTAATACACCGAGTTGTGTACCATAGGACAGTTTCTCTTTGACCGGCATGGAAGGTACAAACAGGATGGTTGCAACCAGTACCAATGCATTTACAACGGTGAAGAATAACATGCCCATTGAATATGAAACTTCACTTGCAATGTAGCTTGTCACCGGTACTCCCAGCACCATACCTGCTGATACGCCGATGAATACTTTTGCTACCGCCTTTGGTGCCTTCTCCTTACTGACAGATGCTGCCGCTACCGTGAAAGCCATAGATACATATACCGGATGAAGGAATGCCGGGAGTGCACGGGATATCAGCAATACCGTAAAATTAGTGGTCATCATGGAGATGATATTACTTAATGTAAATAATCCCAGTGCCAGTATCATCACCTTTTTCCGGTTGATACCCGAAAACAGTAAAGGGGTGATGGGAGCGGATATTGCTACTACCAGTGCAAATATACTAACCGTCCAACCCGCTTCCGGAACAGTTACTTGAAAGTTCTCGGCTATCAGGGGCAAAATTCCAATCACACCCATTTCGGTATTGATTATTCCGAATACACCGGTTGTGAGGATGAATACAAGTAGGGTACTTGAATTGAGTTTGAATTTATTCTTCATATATTTCTTTTTTGTACTGCAAAGGTCGGGGAAACGTAGCATTTCCTTTGTAGATAAATTACGGATATGATAACCCCAAATACAGTTTCTCGTAAATGCAAAGCGCCCCACTGCATCATCAGTGTGCAGCGGGGCGTTTTTTTTGAATAGAGGTGCGGTGCGTTGTCTTCTTATCCCAACGGGTCTTCTTCTAAGCCACCGTCTCCGCCGCTCGGTTTGCCGGAACCGGTGCCGTCAAGACCACTGATGGAACTGACGTTGGTCCACGTCACATTCTCGCCGATGAGGGCGCGGGTGACGGCACTGCCTTGGCGGCGCGACTCGGGGATGAAGCGGACGCGGGTACCGGAGATTTGGTTGGCGTTCACCTTCTCGGCGCTGTCCACACCCTTGCCGTTGGAGACGCAGGTGTAGTAGAAAGTGCCCAGACCTTCCACGTGCACGGTGCGACCGGTGTTCATACTGCTCCCCAGCACCAGGCCGAGGGCTTCGAGCGTGGCCTTGCTGTCGGCGCTGCTCACGGTGGAGATGAGGGCGATTTGCTTGCAAAGCTCGTCCATCTCGATAGGTTTACCCACGCTCACGGCCTGGGGATGCCACTTCTTGGACATCTTTTTGTAAATAGGTTTGAAAAATGCCATACGTTATGGTTTTTAAGTAAAACATGCCCTGTAGACCATTCTGAAAGAGGTGGGAGACTTATAAGAAGTGTCATCGATACTTGTGCTAAGTATACCTGATACTTGTGCTAAGTGTCGAGCATACTTGTGCTAAGTATCAACAACGGTCTTTAGGCTCTTCTACGGTTCATCTTGACTGTCAGGATTTATTTAATTATTGCTTGTTGAAAGTATTTCAGTTGATGATTAGGGGGATTTTTCGCATATTCCACTGATTTGTTCATAAGGGACGCATGCACAGCTACGGTTGTCCAGATAACGCAGTGCCACATAAGGAACTACTTCACAGGAGATGCGCAGATGCAAGGTAGCAATTACTTCCGCAAGGCGCGGATGAAAGGAATAATCCCGCCCATTGTATATCTGTACCCATACATGGTCTCCTTTCTTGATGTGTAGTTCTGGATTCTTCATAAGCTGTATAATTAATGTGATTGTGTGGGGTTACTTGCATAGTAACGGCAGGCAACTATAGCGGTGTAGGTTGAAAAAGCGTTTTTGGACGGCACCCAACCCAGGAATGAGCATATAAATAGAAGTTGTCTTGGTAATAAGGCGCACAAATAGTGCATCCGTTTTCAGGGATTGAAGGCGGAATTATATTTCGTATATCTATTAGGATAGTAAAGAGGAGTCCAGATAGTAATATATAAGATTAAATAGCTTTTTTATTAGCATTTGTTTGCTTTTTTGTCAAAAAGAATGCATCTTTGTATGTGACTTTTGCCGTTACTATGCAAGTAATATCACCTTAATAAAGTGCCGTACAGCATATTGATGCTATCTACTTTCTTCTTTTTACTTCCTTTCACTAAGGCAATCACTTGTCTGTTTACTTTGTCTATTACCTCCGCATCAAAGGGCTTCAGATAACTCATCGTCACCCGTATGGACGAATGTCCCAACGACTGGCTGATAAGTCCAAGAGGTGTTCCACTATGATAAGCCAGCGTCGCCCACGTATGGCGGGCGGTATACGAACTCACGGAAACGCCGGGCAAGAGTTTTTTCATCAACCGTGCCAGTTCCCGGTTGAAGCGGCGCAGTGTATCCTGATAAAGATGATACCGTTCTTTACCCGGAGATGCCTCATTCAGTATCGGGAACAAATACTCCGATTCAGCCCTGTTTCTGTACTTCTGTAGCAACCGGAATGCGTCCGGCGGCACGTCCACCACCATCAATTTACCTGTCTTGTGACGCCGGTAGACAATACGCCTGCCTTGCAAGTTCTGTTTCCGCAAATGTGCCAGGTCGATGAAAGGCATACCGCGAAGCATGAACATCAGCATGAAGCAAGCAAGTACACGCTGTTGCGGTAGCGACAACGCACAGAATTCTGTAGTTTCTAACTGTCGCATCTGCCCCGCTGTTAGTGCCCGCTTGGTGCGCGACTCTACTTTGGTATACAATTCCTTGAACAATATCGGATTGTAGTCTACCATGCCGGGTGGCATCCAACGGTTATAAACTGCCTGAAGCGTGCGCATGTAAGTGGAAATAGTGTTCGGACTGCATTCACATTCCGTTAGCCATGTCTCATACTCCTTCAGTCGCTCCGGCGTAAAGACATCCCGTATCGGTGTAAGGGCATTCGACATTGATGTCGGATCATCTCGCATCGGTGCAGAGGCATTCCAAAAACGGGTAAAAGAGCGCAGTACGCTCCGGTAAACATGTGCTGCCGGAAATTTCCCTTCTTTTTCCAAATCGGCAATTACCGTCTCCATGTAGTCAGTCAGGTTATCACCTGCTGACACTACATTTTTCTTTTCTTTATCTTCCATAACGGTACTAAAATTAATCTTCACCAAAACAGGCACAAGTTCAGCAATGTTTATGAGAATAAAGAATAACCTGTTCCTGCTGTTCGCCAATAGGCATCGTAAATGATGTTTTAGTTTCTTTTCCGTTTAATTAGTATACTCTTACGAAGAAAGCCGATGGATGTGTCTATTTTTGTCCGAAACTAATACAATACATTTATGAAAAAACTTAGCTATCTTGTTTTATTTTTCCTGTTAGCTATTCCTGCATCGGCGCAGAATCAGTTCAAGTTGAGCTCTATTCCTTTTCTTCTTTCCTGGCATAACATGTCTAAATCCTTTCAGATGACAGATATTAATAAGCGTATTTCCACTATTCCGCACAATCTGATTATCCACAACCACCCTGTTGATTACGAAATAGAAAAAGACCGGATCAGCATAACTGCGGCAGGAAAAACGAATCTTTTCAACAGCCCTTCCGGGAAGTCGAAGGTTGCAAACGCTCCGCTTATCCTGTTTGAGCCGGAAGCTGATTTTACAATGAGTGCACGGGTTACAGGCAAATTGAAGTCGGTCTATGATGTAGCTGCCCTTGTCATTTATCAGGATGATGATGTCTGGGCGAAGTTCTGTTATGAGAACTCGGTTCATCTTCAGCCGACAATTGTTTCCGTTGTCACCCGTACTTTCTCTGATGACTGCAACTCCATGCCGGCAGGCGATTACGCATATATGGCAGTAGTGAAGAGGGGGTCGGAATATTCATTCTTCTACTCCTCTGACAATAAAAACTGGTTGATGGTCAGGAATTTCAATCTTGGGACGAAGGGGAAGATTAAAGTAGGTTTCGCGGCACACGGTTCTCGTGGTGACGGCTTTACGGGAGTATTCAGTGAGATAAAATATCAGCCGAAAGCTTTGGATGATATGCGAATGTTGTCTTTGTTTTGAAGCTGTATCCCGAAATTTGTACCCTTATTACGGATATGATAACCCCAATTACAGATACCTGATTTCTCAATTGAAATAATTTCTATCTTTGTTGCAGTTCAAATACTTATGAATATGGATAGAGTTATAAAATTAGATAATGTAGATCACTATAACAGTCTCTACGGATTGGAAACCCTGCATCCTCTGGTGAGTGTGGTGGATCTTACCAAAGCAACCAAATCGGTCAATCATATCCAAATGACTTATGGCCTTTATGCACTCTTTCTGAAAGGAGCTAAGAACTGTGATATCAAGTATGGTCGCCAGCATTATGACTATCAGGAAGGAACCATCGTTTGCTTTGCTCCCGGTCAGACTGCCGGAGTAGAGATGCTGAATGATGTAGTGCAGCAAGAAGTGTACGGCATTCTCTTTCATCCCGACCTGATCCGTGGAACCTCCCTCGGAAAGACAATAAAGAATTATACTTTCTTCTCTTATTCAGTAAGCGAGGCTTTGCACCTGTCCGATCAGGAAAAAGAGACTGTGATGGATTGCCTGAAAAAGATCAGTATCGAGCTGGAGCATCCTATCGATAAGCATAGTAAAGCATTAATAGCTATGAATATCGAGCTTCTGCTCAATTACTGTATGCGGTTCTATGAACGCCAGTTCATCACCCGGAGCAGCGCCAATATAGACTCTCTTACCAAGTTTGAGCAACTTCTGGATGAATATTTCAGAAGCAATCTTCCTGTGCAGGATGGCTTGCCATCCGTGAAATACTTTGCGGATAAAATCTATCTCTCACCCAATTATTTCGGTGACATGATTAAGAAAGAAACTGGTATGACACCTCAGGAACATATTCAGATGAAAGTGATTGAACTGGCTAAAGAACATATCGTTGAAACGGACGAGACAATCAGTGAGATTGCTTATACCTTGGGATTTCAATACCCGCAACACCTCAGCCGCCTGTTCAAAAAACGTGTCGGCTGTACGCCCAATGAATATAGACTGCAAAATGTACAGTTTTGAAAAAGGATATATTGAACATAGAGACCGTACACCAGTGCAATTGCTGTTTGGGAAATAAGACCTTACATCCGTTGGTGAGCGCCATTGACTTATCTAAAGCCAATGTGATGCAGCGTACTATCAAGTTCGATTTCTACACCATCTTACTGTTGGAATGCGAATGTGAAGATTTCATCTACGGGCGTAAGTATTACGACTATTCCAACGCAACAATGATTTTCCTGACTCCGGGACAATCCATCAATATCAACGAAGGAAAGGCATTTCCCCGAAAGGGCTGGTTATTGGCTTTTCATCCCGACTTGCTTTGCAGCACTTCATTGGGGCGGAACATTAAGAATTACTCTTTCTTTTCTTATCATCTGAATGAAGCATTGCACCTTTCCTTGCGCGAAAAGGATAAAGCAATTGAATGTATGTACAATATTGAGAAGGAACTGCAACATGCAATAGACTGTCATAGCAAGACCTTGATTTCAAGATATATAGAACTCCTGTTGGATTATTGTTCCCGTTTCTATGACCGTCAGTTTATCACTCGGAATGAAGTCAATAAGGCGATATTGAACAAGATGGATATTGCGTTGGATGACTATATCCAGTCCGGACAATTGAAAAACGGTGTATTACCCTCTACAAAATACTGCGCAGATATACTTCATTTATCTCCCCGTTATTTCAGCGATTTATTGAAGTTTGAAACGGGGAAGAATCTGGATGAATACTTCCAGTTGAAAAGGCTGGAAGTCGCTAAAGAGATGCTATTAGGCAAAGGTTATACAGTAAGATCGGTTGCTGAAAAATTGGGCTATCCAAGCGTACAATATTTCAGCAACCTGTTTAGAAAACTGGTAGGGGTATCTCCTTGCGAATATAGATTGTCACAAAATTAAGTGCTCTTGACATTCTGCGATACCCACATTCCTATATCCTGCTTACTGAGTGCTGCCGCCATCAGGTCGGGGAACTTATCGGGCGTACAAGCAAAGGTAGGTACACCGATATTTGCCAGAAATTCTGCATGATTTTTGTCATAAGAAGGGGCACCGTCATCATTCAGGGCGGGCAGTACGATAAGTTGCACGCCACTATTCACCAGTGATACGAACTTCTTTCGCATTTCTCTTGGATCGCCCCCTTCATACAAGTCGGTCACCAGTACCAGTACCGTATCTTGCGGACGGGTGATTACTCCCTGGCAATAGGTCAGGGCGCGGGCGATATCCGTGCCGCCACCCAACTGTACACCGAAGAGTAAGTCTACCGGATCTTGCAAGTCATCGGTAAGGTCTACCACAGCCGTATCAAATACCACCATCCGCGTGTTCACTGCCGGAATGGAAGCCAGTACAGACCCGAAGATTCCGGAGTAAATGACGGATGTCCCCATTGAACCGCTCTGGTCCAGACAGAGGATGATGTCTTTCATCGCTTTCCGTTTTCTGCCGTAACCGATACGGACTTCCGGGATGATAGTCTTGTATTCCGGTTGGTAGTTTTTCAAATTCTTGGTGATGGTGGTCTTCCAGTCTATCTCGTTATAACGTGGATTTCTCCGCCGTGCAGAACGGTTGAGCGCTCCCGTCACAGCCTGTTGGGTAGGGGCAGAGAGCTTTCGCAGTAGTTCGTCCACCACTTTGCGGACTACCTGCCGTGCCATTTCCTTATTCTTTTCAGGAATAACCCGACTGAGTGACATCAGTGTAGCCACAAGATGCACATCCGGCACTACCGTTTCAAGCATTTCCTTTTCCGTCAACAGTGAGGTGATATTCAGCCGTTTGATGGCATCGCGCTGAATGACCTGTACCACAGTCTGCGGAAAGAACTCACGGATATCTCCCAGCCAGCGGCTTACCTTTGGGGCGGATGATCCGAGTCCTCCGCGGCGGTCGCTGTCATATACGGCTTCCAATGACTGGTCGATGCGTTGCTCTTCCGGTGTCAGTGTGATACCCGTTCCGTCGGCTTCGTTTCCACCCAGTATCAGGCGCCACCTTTTCAGATATTCTTCTTCCATTGCTTTCTCTTTACTTCGTTTCAATTCCTAATAACCGGTGAATCAAGGGAATCACCCTCACAGCTTCCTCTTCATTGTGTGACGTTGCTGAGGCTGTTTCAGCCTGTATGCCGCCTGCACCGCCCGCCTTGGCTTTCTCACCCAACTTCCGGCGTTCTGCGGGACTGAACTCGCTGAACGTGCGTTTCAGTATGGGAAGCAGTTCCATGAAGGTTTCTTTTTCCTGCGAACATACCCAGTTATTTACCAGGTTCCACAAATTATCATCCAGCAGCAAAATGGAACCGGAAGAACGGAGGAAACCCTCGAACCAGTAGGCCATATCTGCCGGAGCATTACCGATGGAAGAATAATAACTAAGGGTATTCTGCGCTTCTTCGGCTGAAATGTCTCCCTTGTCGTTCAGCAGCCGTGTGGCATAGCCGGACAACAGCGGATGTACATTAACGGATGTACGCACCTGGCGGATAAATTCCAGCCACATCCTGTTCAGTTCCGGATCATTGAGAGTGGAAACTGCGTAATCCGTAGACACCAGTTTGTTGAGTATGTCCGTAGCGGCTTCCTCGTCTATATTGATACAAACAAGTACTCCACCTGCAAGGATACGGGCAATCATAGCTTGGAGCATATCGCCTACCTTTGAGAAATCCAGATTGCGGACATTGCCGTAGCGGACGATATTTACCAGATCGGGTACTGCCTCCATCATCTCGATAATATCAGTGGAGGCAGCCGAGAGGCGGTCGAGTTGCACCGTCATGGCTTCCACTAAGTCCGGTAGATTGGCAGGGATTACCCGGTCGAGCAGCCGGGTGAGTTCCGGAATATGCCGTATCTCTTTCGTCTGTTTGAGCAGAAACTTCTGCGTTGCTTCTTCCAGTGTATTTCCCCAGATAGCCTTTTCGATGATGCTTATAATCTGTTCCGGTTTGTGGTAGAGTGTCCATTTTTCTTTGAAAGTACCTTTACCGTCAGTACCGCCCGGAATTGCCCAATCTATGTCGAGCAGATGCAGGCGATGGAAGAAGATACTTCTATCCAGATCATTCGGTTTACGAAGGTCGAGAGTCAGCTCTTTGATTTCGGCTGTAAATGGAACACGCAGCCGTTTTTGAGTCTTTTCCACATCTACCAGCAAGGGAACTTTGGGTACATCATCGGGAACACGTCCCAGACGGTTACTGATGATAAGTTCTTCCTTGATGATCTGTAAAAGGATATCGTCGCCAAAGCCCATGACGGTGGTGATGGCTTCATTAAACTCAGCCAGTGAAGGGGCGGGGAGATTGCGTAAAGCAGCCGTCACCTGTGCCAGACGCACAGTTTCTATGACGTGGGCTACGGAGATATCCATATTCTTCTTGCGGAAAAGGGAAGCAGCCTGACTGATCCAGAGTGTACCGTCGTCCTGCGGATGATGCCAAAGATAATGATACCAGCCCGGGGATTCTATGCCGGCTCCGTATCCGCTGCGGAAAGCAAGCCGGTCGTATGTCCAGGGAATCCAGGTGCATTCTATTTTTATTTTGGGCAGTCCTTTCAGCAGTTCGTTATCCTCTTTTACTTTAGGCATATTTTCGAGGGCGGGCACATGCCAGGCACCACAGACTACGGCGATGCGTTCGAAGTTTTCTTTCTGTGCCGTGCGGATCATCTTACGCATCCAGGCTTCGCGGAGCTGGTCACGGGGAGAGGTATGTTCGGGAAGTTCCTCCCGCAATGCGGTTACGGCTTCTTTCACAGCCTGAAATACATCGGCACTGTCTTTACGGTGCTCGATGGTAGTTTCCCACCATGACTCCCCGTCTGTATACCCGGCCGCTTCTGCCAGATAGTCAAAAGGATCTCTGTATACGGTGGGGATAATCTCCTCCTGTTGCTCTTCGGTTGTATTATGGGGCTCCTGATTTTGCGCCATCGAATGTACCAGTGGTAAATCGAAGAAACGTAACGGTACTTCGTTCCGCAGGGCGTAAACTATCGTCTGCCATTCCGGAGAGAATTCGGCAAACGGATAGAACACCGCATTCTGTGGCTGGTCGGGTTGATAGGCGAGTAAGGCGACGGGTGGTTCCATCTGTTCATTCAGCACGCATGGAAGCAGAGTCTCGGCTTCTGCCGGACCTTCCAGCAAGATGAGATCGGGCTGAAGCTCTTGCAGGTATTCCAGTACGTTCCGGCATGAACCGGGACCGTGATGCCTTATTCCTAATAAGTGAATTGCCATTCTTTTAATCTTTTAGTTCGTATGATGGAGTGGGAGGTATCAGATCATATCCCTTGATGCACGGTAGATATCTTTCCATCCGTCGCGGTTCTTCACTACCGTCTCCATGTATTCCTGCCATACCACTTTATCCTGTACCGGATCTTTCACCACTGCTCCGAGAATGCCCGAAACAAGGTCTTCGGCATGTATCTGTCCGTCTCCGAAATAACCTGCCATGGCCAGGCCGTTATTTACCACCGAGATAGCCTCGGCCGTACTTAATGTACCACTGGGTGCTTTCAACTTCGTCTTTCCATCATTGGTAGCTCCCTGCCGCAGCTCACGGAAAATGGTTACTACACGACGGATTTCTTCAAGTGCCGGTTTCTCTGCCGGAAGTTGCATCACCTTTTCAAAGCTTTCCACGCGGCGGCGTACAATGTCTATCTCTTCGTCAATCGTATCCGGCAAAGGGAGAATAACGGTATTGAAACGGCGTTTCAAGGCACTCGACAGATCATTGACACCTTTGTCGCGGTTGTTTGCTGTTGCAATGATATTGAAACCGCGTATCGCTTGTACTTCTTTATTCAACTCCGGAACCGGAAGTGTTTTCTCCGAAAGAATCGTGATCAGAGTATCCTGCACGTCAGAGCCGATACGTGTCAACTCCTCGATACGTCCTATCTTGCCTTCCTGCATGGCCTTCATTATTGGGGTTTGCACCAGTGCGCCTTCACTGGGTCCTTCTGCCAGTAGTCGGGCATAGTTCCAACCGTAGCGGATGGCTTCTTCTCCTGTTCCGGCAGTACCTTGCACTATCAGTGTGGAGTTGCCGGAAATGGCGGCAGCAATATGCTCGCTTACCCAGCTTTTCGCCGTACCGGGAAGTCCGTATAGCAGCAATGCGCGGTCTGTTACCAGGGTAGCTACTGCTATCTCCATCAGACGGCGGTTACCTATATATTTAGGTGAAACTTCAAATCCGTTCTTCAGTTTGCCACCCATCAGGTAGGTGACTACCGATTGCGGAGACATTTCCCAATTTTCGGGAACAGAGTTTGTTTCATTCTTTTTCAGTTCGTGCAGCTCTTCTGCGAATTGCTGTTCGGCATGTTGTCTAAGTAAGGTACTCATATTGTTTTGTATTATTTATTGTCATTAAACAAGCTGTTTATTTTTTCTTTCATTCTCATATATTCCGCTGTCAGTCGGCAGAATTTGGCAATGGCATGGTCGGCATCGTATGCCACTGCCTGTTGTTCCACTTTGGGCAACATCTCCGGAGGAAAGTATAGCGACAGGCGTTCTGCCATCTCTTTCGGATAATAGTAATAATTGCTATGGAACAATCTTTGTAAAGCTCGTGTGGAGAATTTTATTCCCCATTGCGTCCCGTCCGCATTATACCAGGGTTCGGGAATATAATTGCTCTTGCTGTCTGTCTGGAAGTTGATTTCCTCCCGTTGCTCCGGCGTCAGTAATCCCATCAGCGAAGAGGCGTAGGCTTCATTTGAATCTTCTTTCAGGGTTTGATACGCCCACAGATTGTCACCGAAGTTTTCTATCGGCTGGCATAAGTTGAAGTAGGAACCGAATGGTGGCTTCTTTGCCAGTTTTGCGGCGGCTTTCTCCGGTGAACAGTCGTAGAACTCTGCCCAGAAACTGAGTGGTACACGTTCGGCGAGTTGGCGGAGCAGAAACTCTTCATCTTTTTCTTTCTTGTTGGAACTGACCTCTTCCAAACCCAATTTCTTCATCTCAGGTGTAAAGGTGATTTTATCGTATGACCAGCCCAGTAACATCTTATAATGAAGTTTTCCACGCAGCAGGTCACAGTATGTTTTTACCAGTTCCGAGTCGGGCAGACTGCATAACAGGCGACGGGCGGTTTCTTTTACATTACTGCTTCGGTCGGTAGTGGCAATCTCTTGCAGGAAGTTCTCATCCGTTTTACTCAGATTGGCGCGCAGGCATTGTATCAATTCGTCGCGGTGGGCGGCAGATTCATTTTTCAGTTCGGTTTGCAGCAAGGCAAGTCCCTGTCCGGGGTTCTCTTTTCTCAGGCGTTGCAGCATCCGTTTCCGTTCTTCATGCGAGGCTGTTTCCCAAGTCTGGTTTCCGGTATCTCCCCAGTCCGGTAATTCCATGTGGCTAAGCAGCCAGCGTCCACGGTTACCTGTTAAGGAAGAAAGCAGTGCTTGCTCTTCGTGCTTATCGGGATTATTGCGGTCGTAGGCATGTGAGATTAGCGTCCGCAGATAGAATGGCGGAATAAGCTTGTTGCACCGGACAGCTTTCCGGTAAGCATATAATAAAAGATACCGGTTCTGTTCATTGACCATCTGAATCAGCAGGTCGCCGATATTCCGGTCGAAATAGGGCAGACTGTCATCCGGAGCTTCATTCATGGTGATAGCTTCTCCGGTAGGTAACGGTTCCATTCCGGCACGGCTGTAGGCGAAAGTCAGGGCTGAAAACTGATAGAAAGCGTCTTCCGCATCTTCGCTCTTTTCTTGCAGCAGCCGGAAGTTTTCTTCCAGAGTTTCCGGTAAACCGTTTGGAATGAATTCTTTGGCAGCGGTTCCCAATAAGGCTGCATTAATGATTGGTTCAGTTACATTCATCTCTCCAAATATAATAGTCAGATTGATACCACATTGAATTTAGCTCCCAGCAATTGGCGTCTGCCAGAAAGAAGGCGGCAAACGGCTTTCCACCCGTGACGGATAGAATGTCTGTTCGGGTGATGTCTTGCATCTGCACAGGCATCAGTTCGTTGTTTGCATCCTGCACACAGAGTTGTTTCCCTTGAACAGCCAGTCGCAGATTTTCTACTAATACGGGTACATTTTCGGCAAATGGGTTCTGTTGCAGGGCTTCCCTGTATCGGGCGGTTGCTTCTTGCAGATTCGCATAGAAATACGGGGTAATTGCTTCTTCGGATAATTCACATTCTTTGAACAAGGCGCGAAGACTGCCTACTCCTTTATAATAACAGAGTTTTCCGTCGTAGGTACTGCCGGGAACAAGATTGAATTCCGCCAAAGTTCCGGGAGCTGTGAAACTGAGATAGATGGCGAAACGATTGCTCCGACATCCGTATAGCCAGTAAATATCATTATTCAGCTCGTTTATCTTCTGACTTCTCTTATGGAGTACCAGCCACTGGTCGGTAATTGTTTCACCCGCCAGCACATCCTCTTTTGCTTGCGGATAACCTATCTGTGTGCGGATTTCCTGTTGCCACTCTTCCGGTTGCAGGTCCAGGTTCCGGTAACTTTTCATCAGGAGGTAGAGTTTTCCGAGTTGGTCGGTTAACTTGTATTTCCAACTTTCCTCGTAGAAGTTTATTTCCTGAATGGCTTTCAACCGATTGGCAAGTCCGGGAGCCTGGGCGTCTACCATACGGCGGGCAATACCGTCGAAAAGAGTATAAGCCCGTTCCGGTATATTGATTAACCCGTTGCGTAGCAGGTCTTTCAGCCAAATCTCCAGTTCATCAATACCGTTCAGCACCTTTTGGTGGCGCATAGCCTGGCGTTTGGCTTGTGCAGCTTCATCTACAGGCGTGTCGCTTTTGGCTTTCTGTTCCTTTTTTTCGGCTTTTTCTTCCCGCTTGGAAAGCCAGGAAGTCACCCATTCCGGTTCGTCCGCTTCTTTGAACTGCTCAGCCTGTGCGGCATATAGAAATAAGAGTCCCAATCCATGCTTGCATGGAAACTTCCGGCTGGGACAGGAACATTTGAATGCTACGTTTTTTGTATCGATTACGGTCTGGTATGGAGTTTTCCCGCTTCCTTGGCAATGCCCCCAGATAGCACGGTCACTGTGTTCCAGCAACACCCACTTGGCTCTTGTCGCCAACCCTTTTCCGGCTTTTACGGAGGCTGCATCCGGGGCTAATTGTATGATTTGTTCTTCTGTTAGATTTAATAACATGATAATCTTAGTCAGCTATTAGTGTGTTTTTAGATTGCAAGTATAATGCTTTTTTTCTGTTTTTCAGATTTTTTGAAGAGAAGAGTTTTCTGTTTTTACCGGAAATCATTTGATCCGTATTCTTAAAGCCGGGAAAGATTCTGTAACTTTGCGGCAACAGGCATCACATACCTGCGAGTAATATATAAAACCGACTTGTATGGATTTTGAAACTTGCATAGCCTCTCATTCTTCAGTTCTGATGGAAGGGGCATTGGGAGAACGATTGAAGCGTGAGTATGGTCTCACCATCAATGGCAGTGTAGCTATGGCTGATTTGATTTATAGTCAACAGGGGCGGCTGGCATTGGATACTCTTTGGCGGGGCTACATGGGTATTGCTGAAAAATACAATCTACCGTTCTTGGCTACCACTCCGACCAGACGGGCTAATAAGCAGCAAGTTATTCAGGCCGGATATGATGAGGCTATTATTGAGGATAATGTCAGGTTTCTCCGTAAGATAAATGAAACATCAAATATTGAAATGTATATTGGCGGTCTGATGGGGTGTAAAGGAGATGCTTATACAGGCGCCGGTGCTCTGAACATTGAGGAAGCTCACGACTTTCATCATTGGCAGGCGCAACTATTTAAATTTGCGAAAGCAGATTTCCTGTATGCAGGAATTATGCCTGTGTTGACCGAGGCAACGGGTATGGCGAGGGCTATGTCCGATACCGGAATCCCCTATATCATTAGTTTTACCATTCAAAAAGACGGGAAACTTATTGATGGGCATACCATCGACTATGCTATCCGGTTTATTGACGATAATGTATCTCGCAAACCGGTGTGCTATATGACAAACTGTGTACATCCCTGCATCGTCTATGAAGCTCTTGCGCACAACTTCAACCAAACCGAGGCTGTCCGGACGCGGTTTATCGGTATTCAGGCCAATACTTCCGCTTTGTCTTATAGTGAACTGGACGGTTCCGCTGATCTGCAATCTTCTTCTCCTGCCGACTTGGCTGAAGGTATGATGAAATTGAAATCAGAATATGATTTTAGGATATTTGGCGGCTGTTGCGGAACGGATGATACACATATGGGAGAAATCGCTAAGTCTATATCTTGCGGAGCATTGTCCTGATGCTTTCGGTCTTTTCCGAAAAGAGTGAATTTGAATGAGTTAATTTTGACTATATCTTAAATTATATTATTATGCTTACTTGGTTCTTGAATTTGCTTGGTTTTAAGAAAAAAAATATTGGTAAAGGTATTTCTGAAGATTATGAGCCTATTACTCAAGAGTTGATAGATGCAACTCCTGAAGATGAGCTATATACTAAAATTATGTGGAGTTTGCTTAGCGATGAAGTTTGGTTTAGCGATTCACAAAAAGCTTTCTCTCTTATTTATGAATTGGATGGAGAAGTTTGTAACGGAGGATTTAATCAATACTATTTCAATCCGTCGGGTGAGGATCGGTATGAAGTTGAAAAGGCTTTGGAATTGATTGGAGCTATTGACTTCTCCAGTCTTATGAGACGAGCTAATGCTTGTTACGAGACAATAAAACCAGAATTAGAAAAGTTTGATGACGGTACATCGGAAAATTTTAGTAAAAGTTATGAAGATAATCCTCTGACAGAATTTGATAATGAATATTATGAGTTGAATAATGGAGGCCGTCTTTTTGTATTGATGTCACAATTTGTAAAGAAACATCCACAGGATTTTATTAGTAAGTAAATTAAAGCCTATCTAAAAGAGAATACTATAATACTCAAAAAATGAAAATTCATTCCTTTTTTGTATATTTGCCTCTTAACTTTTAAAATACCACAGTTATGAGAAAAGTACAACTATTGTTAGTTTGTTTAGTGCTTTCAGTGGCTGCTTCTGCTGCTGATAAGGTAGTTAAGTTACCCAAGCCCAATTTGAATCGTGCCGGTACGGTAATGAAAGCATTGTCTGAACGTCAGTCTACACGTGAATATGCTTCGAAAGCATTGAGCCTTGGTGACTTGTCGGATTTATTGTGGGCTGCTAACGGAATCAATCGTCCGGAGTCTGGAAAGCGGACAGCTCCATCGGCTTTGAATAAGCAGGATGTAGATGTATACGTGATATTACCCGAAGGGAGCTATGTGTACGATGCGAAAAATCATCAGTTAAATCTGGTTTCTGAAGGAGATCATCGCGATGCTGTTGCAGGTGGTCAGACTTTTGTAAAAGCGGCTCCGGTATCTTTGGTACTGGTCAGTGATGTTTCTTTCTTTGGCGATGCTCAGAAACCACAAAATCAGGTGGTTGGAGCTATGGATGTTGGTATCGTTTCGCAGAATATCTCTTTATTCTGTGCTAATGCTAAATTGGCTACAGTGCCACGAGGTTCGATGGATGCCACTCAGTTGAAGAAAGTATTGAAACTGAAAGATAGTCAGATTCCTATGCTGAATCATCCTGTAGGGTACTTTAAATAATAGAATAGATAAAAAATACCAACTTTGATATGTCGGGGGAAAGATGCTATGGAAATAATGATTATCTTTGAACGACTAAAAAGAAAAGTGTATGGCAATGGTATATAATGCACAGTTGCGTAAACTTCCTATCGGGATACAGACGTTTGAAAAGATTCGGGAAGGTAACTATCTGTATGTAGATAAAACCGAATTTGTGTGGAAGATAGCTTCTGCAGCAATCCCTTACTTCCTGAGCCGTCCCCGTCGTTTCGGTAAGAGTTTGCTTTTGTCTACTTTCGAGGCTTACTTTGAAGGAAAAAAAGAACTGTTCACAGGGCTGGCTATCGAACAGCTGGAGACGGAATGGAAGAAGTTTCCGGTGCTGCACTTGGACTTGAATGCGGAAAAGTATGACTCACTGGAACGGCTGCATAATATTCTCGGTCGTCAACTGACACTGTGGGAACTTCAATATGGTAAAGGTGCTGACGAAATTACTCTTTCCGGACGCTTTTCCGGTATCATCCGTCGTGCTAGCGAACAAGCCGGCTGCGGTGTGGTTGTCCTGATAGACGAATACGACAAACCTTTGTTACAAGCCCTTGACGGTGATGACGAGTTATTGGAAGATTATCGCAAAACTCTGAAAGCTTTTTACGGTGTGTTGAAGAGTGTCGATCGATATTTGCGTTTTGTCTTCATTACGGGAGTGACGAAATTTTCGCAAGTCAGTGTGTTCAGTGATCTGAATCAGCTAAATGATATCAGCATGAAGCCTCAGTATGCCACACTTTGCGGTATTACTGAACAGGAATTAGTCGATGTTTTTACTCCGGAACTTCAATGTCTGGCAGAAGCCAATGGGCTGATTTGGGAAGAAACTCTGCAGAGAATGAAATCTATGTATGATGGTTATCATTTCTGCGAGTTTGCTAAAGGTGTCTTTAACCCATTCAGTGTGCTCAATGTATTTGACGGTTATAAGTTCGACAACTACTGGTTTCAGACCGGTACTCCGACTTTCCTCGTCCACATCTTGCAAAAAACAAAATATGATTTGCGTACTTTGCTCAATGGCATTGAAGCCCCTTCTTCCGTATTTTCCGAATATCGGGTGGATTCCAATAATCCTATTCCGTTGATTTATCAAAGCGGCTATCTGACAATCAAAGGCTTTAATGAGCGTTTTCGTAGTTATCTGTTGGAATTTCCCAATGACGAAGTACGTTATGGTTTTATTAATTTCCTTGTGCCGTTCTATACCGGAGTGATAAATGACGATCAGGGGTTTTATATCGGTAAATTTGTCAACGAACTGGAGAGTGGTGATTATGATGCTTTTCTTACCCGCTTGCAAGCTTTCTTTGCCGACTTTCCTTATGAACTGAATGAACAGACTGAACGTCACTATCAAGTTGTATTCTATCTTGTTTTTAAATTGATGGGACAGTTTACTCAAGTTGAAGTACAAAGTGCCAGAGGGCGTGCAGATGCTGTAGTGAAAACTCCTCAATACATTTACGTCTTCGAATTTAAACTGCATGATACTGCGGAGGCTGCGTTGAAGCAAATTGATGAGAAAGATTATTTGATACCTTATCAGGCTGACGGACGGGAAGTGATAAAACTTGGTGTGGAATTCAGTGCTGAGAAACGCAATATTAATCGCTGGCTGACTGTAATGTCATAATAAAAAGGGTTATCCTCTTCAAGAAGATAACCCTTACATTACATGAATTTACTCTATTTTTTTAGCCTTGTTTATTTGGCATCTTCAATAATAGAACAGATACTAACCCGGTTCCAGTCTGGTTCTGTGAACATGTCACCCACTCCCTGACCTTCGGCAGTAATGCGTGACGGGTTGATTTTATACTTATTGACCAAGATTGTCTTTACGGCTTCGGCACGTGCTTTAGCTATTCTTGCATTGACTTCAGCACTACCTTCCGGTGAAGCGTAGCCTTTAATCACCACTGTTGTATTTGCGTATTTCTTCATGTAAGAAGCCACGCGTTCCACATTTGGCAACTGAGAGGCATCGACTGTAGATCTACCTTGTTTGAAAGTAATGATGGATTCCGGAATACGGCTGGTCTCCACTACCGTCTCAACAGGGATTACCCGGTTCTGTAAGTTGTTTACTTCTTGTTGCAGTGCGCTGATCTTCTGTGCGTCGACATTGATCTGACCATTCTTTTCATTCACTTGTGAGCGAAGATTATTGATAGAATTGTTCAGGTCGCTTATCTCAACCGGATCATAGAGTTTAGCCAAGGTAAAGTGATGGCTTCCGTTGCTACCACCAAAGTGGTAAGCTACACCTGCTGTTAGTTCAAAGGCGGCATTGTTCACATTGAATCGGCTACGGTTGTGGTCGCCTTGCATATCATATACCAATGCTGGTTTGACTCCTATCGTCCAGGCTTTAGCTTCTCCGAGATTGAAGTTGAAATTCATTCCGAAACGACTGGACCAGGAGTTCACATCTCCAGGGCCGTCCATGTAGTAGTGCAGCCATCCCGCACCGGCTACGGCCTCTACTTCGAATATGCGCGGAGTACCTGTATAGCCTGCGAACAGGTTCATCAGGTTGACTTTACCCAATAAGCTAAGGTCTGAAGCATCAAAAGCTGTCTTACTGTTCGAGGTGTTTATATATCCCATGCCTTGAACTCCCAGTCCGAAAACGGGGGTAAGTTGCTTCGTAAACTCAATTCCCAAAGCCGGGCGGGCATTCTTGAAGAAAGCGCTGTGGCTTACAGGAGTTATAATACCGGTTTTTAGTTCTATAGACCAATTGTCTGTGAATTTGCTGCCTTGTACGGTAGTCTGGGCATTTGCAGCCAATGCTGCTAAAACAAATGCTGATAAAATAATTGATTTTTTCATAATTGAAATGCATTAATAGTTGATACAATAAAATATAACATGCCCTGAAGTAGTTTATTTGTTTGCTCTTTTCAGGAATAAAGCGGGAGGGTTAGGTTGCAGATTTCTTGTTTGCTTTGATCTTTGTTAAGTTTAAAGTTAGTTTAATCATATAATCTACTCTTTCTCGAATCCCGTTCATTAACGTAACAGCGATTCTTTCTTTAAAAATTTAATTTTCTTCTTCATAATTCATTATTTTAAATTCATAATTAAGGTTGCTGTTCATTTGTAACAACATAATCTTTGAAACATGGTTCGATGTATGAAAGGGTAATTAACAATAATTTAATGTTGCTCAAGATCAATAAAAAGTTGGCTCGGTTTACTCTCACTACCCTCACTTTTAAAATAGCTTATTGATAATTAGAATATTAAGTGTGGGTGAGAGTAAAAATCCGGCGTGAGAGTAAGCCGCTTACTCTCACACCGGATTTTTACATTTCTACATCATAACTTCTTCTGTTATACCGTAATACCCCACGTTTGGCGCATATATCGGTTGGTTCTGTAATCCGATGTTTTTTAGCTTTCCTTCCCCGCGTAAGCGGCGGATATGCCCCATTGCGGTCGATTTCATCATGCCGCATACCCTTTGGAAGTCACTTCTTGTCATCATGTGGTGCTGACTGAAGTAGATGGTTAGCCGGCTGTCTATTTCTTCATCCGATAATTTGTTGGAGTGTCCGTTGTGTTTTATATTCTTCAGTTTCACATTTCCGATTTCACTTCTCAGTTCCTGATCCGCCCGGAATTTGATGCCTTTCAGCCTTACTTTCGTATTCTTCCGTTTTGTATCTTCTTTTATTTCTTCCGTGCAGGTCAGGGTAGGGTGGAAGTAACCGATACCATCCAGATGTACCTGCCTGCCCTCCGCCAGTTCTTCACCCATTGCATGAGACAGGGCGTCGAGCACGGCGGACACATCCGTTTCCGTCAGTGAACAACGTTCCTGGATTTTGCGTCGTAACCGGTCGGTTCCTGTCTTTCCGTTCAGCGTGATGCGTGCATGCAGTTTTGTTTCTTCTTGTGGCTGGTTGGGAGCCACCGGGTTTTCGTACCATTCAAATAAGATTGCCATAGTTGCTTGTTTTAATTATAAGGTATTAATTTGTTTTACATTAGGGACTATTCTGTTTCCTCCTAAGGAACATCCCTTTTACCCTTAGGAATGATTGGGTATTAACCTTGGTCAACAGGCTTGTCAACGTTGGTTGCTCGGCTTGTTGACCTCCATTGCACGGCCTGTTGACCAAGGTTAACACCCAATAGGACTTACTACAAAGATACAAAATAAGCAGGGCTAAGTCAAGTGATTCCCTGTTTATTTCTCAATTATTATTGAAGCTTTTACTGCAAAATGTATGAGCTGAACTTTTTTGAAATAAATGCAGAATAATATGCTTAAATACTTGACTTTCGCTTTTTGGAGCAGTATCTTTGTAACTCTTTAAAGGAATTATACTATATAAATAAAATTCAAAACAGATAATGATATGAAAATCACTTCAATAAGACATGACAAAGATGCAGGCAGAGAGATGATGACCGTTTATGATGCCGACGTGCTGATGGAGAAGATGAAAACGGAAACCAGAGACGGGTATGTAACGGGGTTACGGACTGTCATCCCTCAGTTGGAAGGTACTGAATCCGCATTCTCTCATATTGACAAACTTCCACGTGTCTATCCTGCCGTGGAGTGCGCCCGGACTAAAGACGGAGGGCGAAGAATGAAACGATACAATGGTCTGGTTCAGCTTGAAGTGAAGAAGCTGGCTGGACTGGCGGAAGCTGAACTGGTAAAACGTCAGGCGATGCTGCTTCCTCAGACGTTTGCTGCTTTTTGCGGTTCCAGCGGAAAGAGTGTGAAAATATGGGTGTGTTTCGCCCTGCCGGATGGAAACTTACCGAAGCGTGAACAGGAAGCCGCATTGTTTCATGCCCATGCCTATCGCCTGGCGGTGAGTTGCTATCAACCGTTGTTCCCGTTTCCTATTACCTTGAAAGAGCCTTCACTGATGCAAAGTTGCCGGATGACGCTCGATGAACATCCCGGATACAATCCTCATGCGGTACCTTTCTGTCTGGAACAGCCATTCTCCATGCCCGGAGAACAGACCTTCCGGCAACGGCAGTTGGCTGAGAAAAATCCGTTACTGAGGCTGGAACCGGGTTTTGAAACATCGCAGACCTTCACCATGCTTTTTGAAACCGCCCTCGATAAGGCGCTCCGGGATATGGAGAACTGGCGACGGGGAAATAATCTCCAACCGTTGCTTGTCCGCCTTGCGGAGTATTGCTACAAGGCGGGCATACCGGAAGAGGAAGTTGTGAGGCAGACGATTATTCATTATTATGCACAGGCGGAGCAGCAAACGGTACGTGCTATGGTTCATAATATTTACCAAGAGTCTAAGGGCTTTGGTTCTAAAACTATTTTGACTCCGGAGCAGGATACCGCTCTGCGCCTGGAAGAGTTTATGGAACGGCGCTATGAGTTTCGTTATAACACGGTGTTGAACGATCTGGAATACCGTCAGCGGAATTCCATTCATTTCTATTTCAGACCGGTGGATCGGAGGGTACGCAATACGGTGGCGATTAATGCCCTGAAAGAGGGGATTCGTGCCTGGGACCGTGACGTGGAGCGTTATCTGACATCAGAGTATGTGTCTTTGTACAATCCTGTTGAAGAATACCTTTGCAGTGTGGGGCGTTGGGACGGAAAAGACCGCATCCGGGCGCTTGCCAATCTTGTGCCATGCAATAATCCGCATTGGCGGGAGTTGTTTTATCGCTGGTTTCTCAGTATGGTGGCTCACTGGCGTGGGCTCGACCGCCAACATGGAAACAGTACGTCGCCATTACTGGTTGGGGCACAGGGGTATCGTAAGTCTACCTATTGTCGCATTATTTTGCCGCCTGAACTGCGTTTTGGATATACGGATAGTCTTGATTTTAAGAGCAAACAGGATGCGGAGCGTTATCTGGGGCGTTTTCTGCTGGTGAACCTGGATGAGTTTGATCAGATTAGTTCCAACCAGCAGGGGTTTCTGAAACATCTTTTGCAGAAACCTGTGGCAAATTTGCGGAAACCTTACGGTTCTACCATTCAGGAAGTGCGCCGTTATGCCTCGTTTATCGGTACCAGTAATCAGATGGACCTGCTTACCGATCCCAGCGGCAGGGCGCGCTTTTTTCTTGTTCGAGCTGTAGATACCAGCGGCAGCCGCCGTTTTATCTGTATCGAAGTGACTGCACCTATTGATACGAATGTCACCATCAACTACAAGCAATTGTATGCTCAGGCCATGGATGCCATTTATAAAGGTGAGCGCTACTGGCTGAATGATGAGGACGAAGCTATCCTGAAAGAGACCAACCGGGATTTTGAACAGGTCAGTCCGCTCGAACAGCTTTTCCACTGTTATTTCCGGGTGACGGAAGAAGAACGGGAAGGGGAATGGCTGACCGCAATGGAGATATTCAATTATCTACAGCAGAAAACCCGCGATAAACTGTCGGTCAGCAAAATAGGGCACTTCGGCCGTTCGCTGAAGAAATTGGATATCCCTTGCAAGAAGACGAATAGGGGGACGGTGTATCATTTAGTGAGACTTGAATAATGGCTGAAACAATTCCTCAATTCTACAAGAGAATACAACGTTGCGATCCGAAACTGGATGCAACTTATTCTAAAGGGAAAGAATATTTCAATATCTTCTCCCGCCGGTGCAATTTCGGTACTGTGCAATTCAGCTATCGGGATTTCTATAAAGTAACTTTAATCATGGGTATTGGGAAATTATATTATGCTGATAAATGGATTCTGGTAGATCGTCCGGCGCTGCTGTTTTCCAATCCTCTTGTGCCTTATGCTTGGGAGTCTGTCAGTGAAGAGCAGAGGGGTATGTTCTGCATTTTTAATGAGCAGTTTGTGCAATCCGAAGAGAAGAACGGATCTTTGGCGAATACACCTTTATTTAAACTGACGGGTGATAAAGTCTTCTTCCTGGGTGAATCTCAACTGATGAAAGTACAAAATATATATGCTCAGATGCAGGAAGAGATACAATCCGGTTACGCAGGTACACTTGATGTGTTGCGTTGTTATCTTCATTTACTGATACATACGGCCATGAGGATGCAGGATGCTAATCAGTATGAATCGCATCCGAATGCTTCACAGCGTATTGCAGAATTGTTTATGGAGTTACTGGAAAGGCAATTTCCGATAGATTATCCCCGTGCTGCATTAGTTCTGCGTACGCCGACTGATTATGCCAATCGGTTGTCTGTGCATGTGAACCATCTGAATAAGGTTATTAAAGAAACGACAGGAAAAACGACCTCAGTACTTATTGCAGAAAGAATCGTAAAAGAAGCTGTTCAATATCTGCAACATAGCAATCTTTCTATTTCAGAAATGGCATTTGGACTGGGCTTTGAGTCTGTTTCCTACTTTAGTAAGTTCTTTCGTAAACATACAGGTAAGTCGCCGACTGAAGTCAGGGGGAAGGTAACTATTTGATTTGTACAAAGGATGATTTGAATAGTACTCATCCGTCCGTACGCTAACACCTAACTTTGCACCGAAATGAAATATTAAAATTATGAAGTACAGAAAATTAGGTAAAACAGATGTGCAACTTTCCGCTATCGGACTGGGTTGTATGGGAATGAGTGCTGCGTATGGGGTGGCGGACGAAAAAGAGAGTATCGCAACGTTGCACCGTGCTTTGGAATTGGGCATAAACTTTTGGGATACGGCTGATGTGTATGGTAATGGAGCCAATGAGGAACTGCTTTCGAAGATGGTAAGTGAAAAAAGAGACCGGATTTTTATTGCTACAAAGTTTGGCTTTCGTTTACGTAATAATCAAGGCAGTGTATTTGGTGGTGGTGAAAGTTATGTGGACGGTTCTCCCCGGTATATTAAACAAGCGGTAGAAAACAGCCTGAGGCGATTGAAAATAGAAACCATTGATTTGTATTATGCTCATCGGATAGATCCTGCTGTTCCGGTTGAAGAGACTGTGGAAGCAATGGCTGAACTGGTGCGCGAAGGTAAAGTCCGATATTTAGGTTTAAGTGAGTGTTCGCCCGAATCCTTGCGAAGAGCTTGCGCTGTGTATCCTATTGCCGCTGTAGAGAGTGAATATTCTCTGCTGACCCGCGATGTGGAGAAAGAAATCCTGCCACTGACCAAGGAACTGGGAGTTACGTTAGTTCCTTTCTCACCATTGGGTAGGGGGCTGGTTGCCAATGCAATCCGTGTAGAGACATTGGGTGAAAATGACTTTCGCAGGCATTTGCCGAGATACACTGGTGAGCATTGGGTAAATAACCAATATCTGGCTACTGATTTGGCCGGTATGGCTGCGGAGAAAGGTGTCACTTCTGCCCAACTTGCATTAAGCTGGATACTGGCACAAAGTGAGAATATCATTCCGATACCGGGTACTAAGCGGATGAAATATTTGGAAGAGAACGCTCGGGCGGTTGATGTGGATTTGTCAGTTCAGGATATGGCGGATATAGAAAAGCTGTTGCAAAAGTATCCCAATGTTGGCAACAGATATAATGAGCATGAATTTAAGTTTGTAAATAAATAAATTTAGTACTGATAAGATGAAAAACTCAATTCCCCGATATACATTCTATAAGAATAAGTATGGAAGTGAACTTCTGATAGATGTGGTAGAACTGAAATATGTAAAGAGGTTCCTGGCTGAAAGCGCCGTACACACGTTGACTTATTATGACATTACTTTTGTAACAGAAGGGGAAGGGAGTTTTTCTATTGATAACCGGACATATCAAGCTGTTCCCGGTGATGTTTTCTTTTCCAAACCGGGTGAGGTGCGGAATTGGGATACTTCCATTCTTCAAGATGGAAAAAACTGCATCCGGATTGCACTTGCCCGATGAACTTTATAAGCGTATACTTCAGCTTTTGCATGATATTAAGGTAGAAATAGACCAATACAGACAGGACGATGTACATGTGTTGAGGGCATATCTTTACGAGGCGCTGATGTTACTGAACCGAGCCTGTCAGAATCTGATTTCGATGGAAGAGGGGAACAAAGAAGCGGGTGGTACACATATCAGTAAATTTATTGAATTAGTCGGGGCAGATATGAGAGAACACCATTCTGTCCGGCATTATGCAGACAAACTTTGTATCACTCCCAATTACCTGAATGAGATTGTAAATTCAGCTATGGGAATGAGTGCGAAACAATATAATTGCATTTGAACTTCATTTTTCTACTGTTTCTTATTTTGTGCGATGCTTTCGCCAATGTACGGGTGAGACCCCTTTGGTTTACCGGAGTATGCATAAACCGTGAAAAGTACTATTTCTCCCTTTGTTTTTGTTATGTCGGTTTTCTGTTGTGTCCTTATCTTTGCCTCATTCAATAACCATTAAAATAATAATAGAATGAGAGATGCGGAAAAAACAATCGGGAATATGATTGATAAATTGAAAATCGCTTTCCTGGGTTCGGTGGATGAAGAAGGCTTCCCAAATGTAAAAGCTATGTTGCAACCCCGGAAGCGGGAAGGGATAAAGACGATTTATCTGTCGACAAATACTTCATCGATGCGTGTTGCACAATTCCGGGAAAACAATCGTGCCTGTATGTATTTCTGTGATTCGAGGTTTTATAGAGGAGCAATGCTGCGTGGCACGGTAGAGGTGTTGACGGATAGTGCCAGTAAAGAAATGATATGGGAGGACGGGGATACCATGTATTATAAAGAAGGTGTTACTGATCCCGATTATTGTGTACTGAAGTTTACGGCAACTTCCGGAAGATTTTACAGTAACTTTAAATCGGAGAGCTTTGTTGTGGTGTAATTACGTATTGCTTGGGAGATATTAGATTTCTTCCAATGCATAATACTGGTAGTCGCGGAGAACGGTCTGGAGAAATTTCTCCTGATTGTTCTCACGGGGTGTCACAGAAAGAAGTTCCTGAACTTTTTTTGTCAGTTGTGCAATGTACCGTATGCGGTCTTTTTTCCCGGATTGTAAGGTTCGGGTAATTACGTTTATCTGTTCCAGCGATAAGTCAGCGGCTTGCGGATAAGTAGGCTGGTAGTTCTGGGTCAGATAATCAAATTCGTCAAGGCTGACATGTATTTTGCGGTAGTTTTTCTCTTTGATAACCATGGTGCCCGCGGCAAGGTCTCCCATCCGTTGACTGTTTTTGGTTAATAGAGCGACTAACAGTCCGAGACCTCCGGTAATCGGACCATCGATAGGGAAGAGGAGCCACCGGAGTAAGTAGGAACTTATGCTCGGAACGGAACCGTCAGCTTTTACAACACGGATATTCATCAGTCGTTTCCCAAGGCTTTGTCCGTAATTGAACATCTCACATAGAAAAGAATAGAACAGCACCGGTAAATAGATTACCGCCAGGAAGAAAATCATAGTGAAATCCGAAGGCAGGCGGAACTTGGATAATACCGTTACAGTTGAAAATATATAGAATCCAATCAGAACGTAATCAATAATCAAAGCAATGATTCGCTCGCCAATACTGGCGGGCGTCTGGCTGATGCGGACAAATTGCCCTGTAAGAATAGTAGATTCTGCCATTGCTGATTGAATATTTCTAAGTATTTCGTTGCAAATATATCATTATTCTCTTACTTTTGTTATTGATTTCAGACAAAACTCATTCGAAGTCAGTAAAATTATGAAAGAAGTAACGTTTATTCGTCGGAATATAGAAAAATGGAAAGAAGCCGAAGGCGTGGTGGAGCAAGCCACAAACTCGTCTCCTGACCGGCTTGCCGATGTGTATACGGATCTTACTGCCGATCTGGCATTTGCGCAAACGCATTTCCCGACTTCCCGTATTACTATCTATCTGAATAATCTCGCTTCTGCTTTACACAATAAAATTTATCGGAACAAGCGTGAGAAATGGTCGAGAGTCATCACTTTCTGGACGAAGGAAATTCCTCAGGTTATGCACGATGCACGCCGGGAATTGCTGGTTTCATTCCTGATTTTTATAGTGAGTGCCTTGGTCGGTGTTATATCCGCTGCTGCTGATCCGGATTTTGTCCGCCTGATTATGGGGAATTCTTATGTAGACATGACGTTGGACAATATTGCGAATGGCGAACCCATGGCGGTGTACAATAGCTCATCTGAGGTTCCGATGTTTTTGGGAATCACGTTGAATAATATTATGGTTTCTTTCAACTGCTTCGCAATGGGGATACTGACCAGTTTTGGTACAGGTTATATGCTTTTCAGTAATGGAGTCATGTTGGGAGCTTTCCAGACATTCTTTTATCAGCACGGTTTGCTTTGGGATTCTATGCTTGCCATCTGGTTGCATGGAACGCTCGAAATCTGGGCTATCATTGTAGCCGGCGCTGCCGGTTTGGCTTTAGGTAACGGATGGCTTTTCCCCGGAACTTATTCAAGACTGGAATCTTTTAAAAGAGGAGCGAAAAGAGGATTGAAAATTGTAGTGGGGACAGTCCCTGTGTTTATTATGGCAGGTTTTATTGAGGGTTTTCTCACACGCCATACCCAACTGCCGGATATGTTGAGACTCGGCCTGATCCTTACATCCCTGACATTTATTTTATTCTACTATATTTATCTACCTAATAGAAAACGACATGGAATCACAAAAGCCTAAAATCGCAATGTATGTAAAACGTAATTTCGGTGAGAAACTGAGTGCGTCTTTTGATTTTATAAAAGAAAACTGGAAGCTGATGCTGAAATTTACTACGTATCTGCTTTTACCGATTTGTCTTATTCAAGCGTTGAGTTTGAACGGACTGATGGGATATATAGCGATGCTGACTGATTTATCAGGTGGCGGCGTATCTTCTGATGCATCTCTAATGATGTCATTCTTTTCTTATTATAGTTTGTACATGTTTGTTTTTTTGATCGGAACGATTGCGCTGACTTCTTTGATTTATGCATTGATCCGAACCTACAACGAACGTGACGAACGTCTGCAAGGCGTAACTTTGGGGATGTTGAGGCCGATGTTGCTCCGTAATGTGAAAAGATTGGTTGTGATGACTCTTTTCGGATTGGTCTTAATGGTACTTTTAGGGGTGATTATGGGACTTATGGCGGCATTGCTTTGGCCTGTCCTGTTTCTGGTGATTCCGTTTGTGATTATTTTGGCTGTACCATTTGCTCTTTGGGCACCGATTTATCTCTTTGAGGATATCTCCGTTATGGAATCTTTGAAGAAGACTTTTCGTCTGGGCTTTGCTACGTGGGGAGGTATTTTCCTGATTTCCCTTATTATGGGTTTGATTGCCGGTATCTTGCAGGGAGTGACGATGATGCCCTGGTATATAGGTACTATTGTGAAATCCATATTTGCAATGAGTAGTGGAGGCAGTGAGGCTACGGTATCGGTAGGATATAATTTCATGCTTTATCTGTTGGCCATTGTCCAGGCATTCGGTGCTTATCTTGCTATGATCTTTTCACTTGTAGGTCTGGCGTATCAGTACGGGCATGCTTCGGAAAAGGTGGACAATATCATGGTGGAAAGTGATATCGATAATTTTGATAAGCTCTAAAAACAGAATTGTATAAATGATAACTTCTCCGGCTGATACATTGGTATGTGATACTACCCAGCTTGCCGTGTGGCAATCTGATCCGGCGTATGACTATGGCCGTGAGTTGATGGCTCCTGATATTAATGTGTTTGAATGGTTCAACAGGTGGTTTGGAAAGATTCTGCAAAAAATATTTGGCAGCCATTTTGCTGAGGAATACTCGGAGCTTATTCTGATAGGCATTGCTATCCTTCTTTTAATTTTGATAATCTGGTTCGTTTACAAGAAGCGACCGGAGTTATTCATGATTTCCCGTAAAAATGCTTTGCCTTATGCAGTGGAAGAAGACACTATTTATGGAGTTGACTTTGCGCGAGGTATTGCTGACGCGCTTTCGCGTAGTGATTACCGGGAAGCGGTACGATTGCTGTATTTGCAGACGTTGAAACAACTCAGTGATGAAAAGCGTATAGACTGGCAGCTCTACAAAACGCCTACACAATATGTTTATGAAGTGCGGATGCCCGCTTTCCGACAATTGACCAATCATTTCCTGCGAGTGCGTTATGGAAATTTTGAAGCTACGGAAGCATTGTTTCATGTCATGCAGTCTTTGCAGGAAGAGGTGAAGAAAGGAGGCGCTGTATGAGAGGAAGCCATTGGTTTATTATCTGTATCGTATCTTTTCTGGTCCTGATGTTTGCAATAGAATGTCGGTTGCCGAAGAAATTCGTATGGACTCCTACTTTTAGCCACTATGATAAACAGCCTTTCGGATGTGCTGTTTTTGATAGTTTACTCTCTGCTTCATTGCCGATGAGATATTCGGTATCCGGGAAAACCTTTTATCAGTTGGAGCAGGAAGATACGGTTTCCCGCCGGGCGATATTGGTTGTTAACAATCATCTGGCTCTGACAGATGTAGATGTGAATGCCTTGTTGAAAGGGGCGGAGCGGGGAAATAAAATAATGTTGGTGAGTAATTCATTTACAGGAAACTTACGGGATACACTGGGGTTTGAGAGTAGCTACTCTTATTTTAATCCGATTGTGTTGAGAAAGTATGCCGCTTCATTGTTGTCGAAGGATAGTTTGCATTGGGTAGGAGATTCTACTGTCTATCCCCGGCGGATCTTTCGTTTTTATCCGCAATTGTGTTCCTCTTATTTCTGGCAGGACTCGCTCTCTGTGAAAGTGTTGGCGGAGAAATCTATTTCATCAGATGAATTCAGATATGACTTTGGGGTGAAGTTTGATTCATTGCAAGTGGATACCCTTTGCAATGTTCCGGTTGCCATGTCTTGTTCGTGGGGAAAAGGGGAAATTATTTTGGTTTCTACTCCGCTGCTTTTTACCAATTATGGTGTACTGGACGGAAAGAATGCAGCTTATATTTTCCGTCTGCTGTCTCAGATGGGAGAGTTTCCGATAATACGCACAGAGGGATATCTGGAGGAAGCTGCACAGGTACAGATGTCTCCTTTCCGCTATTTTATTTCGCAACGACCGCTTCGCTGGGCTTTGTATCTGACAATGATTGCCATTCTGCTCTTTATGACATTTACTGCGCGAAGAAGACAACGTGTGATACCTGTGATTCATGAACCGGAAAATAAATCCATGGAGTTTACGGAACTGATCGGTACGCTTTATTTTCAGAAGAAAGACCATGCCGATTTGGTTCATAAAAAGTATATTTACTTTGCCGAAGAGTTGAGAAGAGAAATCCAGGTGGATGTGGAAGACGTGGCGGATGATGAACGCTCTTTTGATAGGATTGCTCAGAAGACCGGCATGAGTGCGGAAGAAATCGGTAAGTTTATCCGTACGGTCAGACCGGTGATTTATGGAGGGCAAACGATAACTGCGGAGCAAATGAAGCAGTTTATTGATAAAATGAATGAAATAATCGATCATATATAAAGAAGAAGTTTATGGAAGAGAATACAGAAAAACGGGTGGATCTAACTCTCTTTTCCGAGAAGATACAAGAGTTGAAAGACCGGATTGCTTCCGTCATTGTAGGGCAGGAACAGATGGTGGACTTGGTGCTGACCGCTGTGTTGGCAAATGGGCATGTGCTGATAGAAGGAGTGCCGGGAGTGGCGAAAACATTGTTGGCACGCCTGGTTGCCCGTCTGGTCGACGCAGATTTCAGCCGCATCCAGTTTACTCCGGATTTGATGCCGAGTGATGTGCTGGGTACAACGGTATTCAACATGAAAACCAATGATTTTGATTTCCATCGCGGTCCGATCTTTGCTGATATTGTACTGGTAGATGAAATAAATCGTGCTCCTGCCAAAACACAGGCTGCCTTGTTCGAGGTTATGGAAGAGCGTCAGGTCAGCATTGACGGAGCGACCTATCCGATGGGAGAACTTTATACGATTCTGGCTACACAGAATCCGGTGGAGCAGGAGGGGACTTATAAATTGCCTGAAGCACAACTTGACCGTTTTCTGATGAAGCTGACGATGGATTATCCCTCATTGGATGAAGAAGTGAATATTCTGGAGCGTCACCATACGAATGCTGCATTTGTGAAGCTGGAGGACATTACCCCGGCTATTACTAAAGAGGAGCTTTTGTCGCTTCGTAATCTGATGAAGCAGGTGTTTATAGACCGTACATTGCTTCAGTACATCGCCTTGATTGTACAGCAGACGCGTACAAGTAAAGCTGTATATCTGGGGGCTTCTCCACGTGCGTCCGTGGCCATGTTGCAGACTTCGAAAGCCTATGCGCTTTTGCAGGGACGTGATTTTGTGACACCGGAGGATATCAAGTTTGTGGCTCCATACGTACTTCAGCATCGTCTCATCCTGACGGCGGAAGCTGAAATGGAGGGCTACTCACCAGTGAAAGTAACGCAACGCCTGATTGATAAGGTAGAAGTTCCGAAATGATTCTGACCCGTCGGTTTTATATGGTTCTCATCCTAATTATCCTGTTGATGGGTAGTGGGTATGCTTTTGCTCCGTTGTTTACCATCGGGCAGGGGTTGCTTTTTCTCCTCTTGCTGTCGGTGCTGGCAGACGGATATATGCTTTACCGGATTCGTGGGATTCGGGCATTCCGTCAATGCTCCGCTCGTTTTTCCAATGGGGATGAAAATGCGGTGAATCTTCGGGTGGAAAGCTGCTATCCGTATCCCGTCTTTACGGAGGTTATCGATGAAGTACCTTTCATTTTTCAGCAGAGAAATATTAGTTTCCGGGTACAGCTTCAGGCGAATGAAGGAAAACAAATCTGTTATCATTTACGTCCGACAAGCCGGGGAATTTATGGTTTCGGACAGATTCGCGTATTCGTAACCGGTCGGATAGGTTTGCTCTCCCGGCGTTATACATGCGGAGAGGAGCAGGATATTAAAGTGTATCCTTCTTATCTGATGCTGCATTGCTATGAATTGCTGGCAATGAGTGATAATCTGACGGAGCTGGGAATCAAGCGTATTCGTCGTGTGGGGCATCATACTGAATTCGAACAGATAAAAGAGTACGTCAAGGGGGATGACTACCGTACAATCAACTGGAAAGCCAGTGCCCGCCGGCATGAACTTATGGTGAATGTATATCAGGATGAACGTTCACAGCAGATTTACAGTGTGATAGACAAGGGAAGGGTTATGCAGCAGGCATTTCGCGGAATGACTTTACTGGATTATGCAATCAATGCTTCCTTAGTTCTTTCGTACGTTGCCATGCGGAAAGAGGACAAGGCAGGGATCGTGACTTTCAATGAACATTTCGATTCGTTTGTTCCGGCCTCAAAGGCTCCCGGTCAGATGCAAACTCTGCTTGAGAATCTTTATAGCCAGCAGACTACCTTTGGTGAAACGGATTTTTCCTCTCTCTGCATGCATTTCAATAAACATGTCAGTAAACGCAGTTTTCTGGTTTTATATACCAACTTCTCCAGTATGGGAAGTATGAATCGCCAATTGGCTTATTTGCAGCAACTGAATCGTCAGCATCGCTTGCTTGTTGTTTTCTTTGAAGATGCTGATATGAAAACGTATATTGCCTCTCCTGCGAAGGATACGGAGGGATATTACCGCCATGTCATTGCAGAGAAGTTTGCTTTTGAGAAGCGTCTGATTGTATCTACACTGAAACAGAATGGTATCTATTCGTTATTGACTACACCTGAAAATCTCTCGATTGATGTGATAAACAAGTATTTGGAGATGAAATCAAGACAATTACTCTGAAAAACAGGAGCAAATCATAAAAGATGCCTATTTTGGATAATCATATCCGGAATAGGCATCGTATATTTGTGCCATGAATCAAACAGTGGACAAACAGTACTGCCAAAGTTGTGGGATGCCCCTCCGTTTCGATGTGGAAGAGTATTTAGGTACCAATGCCGATCACTCTTGCAGTGACGAGTATTGTTACTATTGTCTGAAAGATGGGAACTATACGGTGGATATCTCTATGAATGAAATGGTGGATATCTGGGTGAAATACACGGATAAGTACAATTGGTATTCGGGAACCGACTATACTCCACAAGAATTAAAAACCTTATTGAACAAGCGACTTCCCACCCTGAAACGCTGGCGACAGAAAGAGATGACACAACATGTTCACTATGAAGCTGTCAATGGGGTTCGGACTTATATTGATCAAAATCTCTTTCATGAGCTTGATCCCGAACAGTTGGCTGAAATGGTTCACCTTTCATTCTTCCATTTCCGAAAGGTTTTCAGAAATGTTACCGGTGAGAATATCGGTACATATATTCAACGTTTACGGCTGGAATATATTGCCCATCTGCTTATCGCTACCGGACAGAGTATTGAAGAGATAGGTATGCAGACTAATTATCAGACAAAGTTTAGTCTGGCAAAGGCTTTTAAGAAGCATTTCGGTATTTCAATGTCAGCTTATCGCGAAAAGTATAAATCTGTCAATGCGAAACAAGAACCGGATAGTATGCCTGAGGCTAAAATTAAACGTATCAATACTTTGAAAGCCGTTTGCATAGAAGTAGGTGATACTTTTCGTGATAAATATGCTTACACTACAATCTGGAAGCAATTACTGCATTATAAAGCAGTTCATTTGCAGAATGGTCCCGGTAATCGTTTTGTGAGTATAAGTCAGGATAATCCTTGGGTTACACCGATGGAACAACGGCGGTTCTATATCGGGGTTCTTGTTGAAGGGCGTGTCAATTCCGAAGGGAAATTATTACTTCGGGAAATTCCCGGAGGGATGTACGCTGTTTTCAGGTATAAAGGCAGTTATTCTGATTTACCAGAATTTTATAAGGCGATCTATAATCAATGGTTTCCTTACAGTATGTATCATCAGAAACGTCCGTTGACGTTTGAGGTGTATCTAAATGCACCGGATGAAACGCCGGTTGAGGAATTGCTGACGGAGATTTATATTCCTATTGATAAATAATTAAATGATATAAGTATGTTAGAATTGCCAGAAGTACTTACACTGAGTAAGCAAGCCAATGATGTTTTAAGTGGTAAAACGATTACGCAAGTGTTCAATGCTACCAAGCCTCATAAGTTCACGTTCTATAGTGGCGATCCACTAGAGTATGGAAAGTTGCTCGTCGGAAAGACGATTATGTCGTCTAAAGGATATGGGATGTTTGTCGATTTTTACCTGTCGGACAATGTGATAATGAATATCGGTGACGGGGTGAGCGCACGTTACTATAATCCGGGTGATAAAGTTCCTGCCAATTACCAGTTGCTGCTGACTTTTGAAGATGAATCGTTTCTTGTATTTACGGTTGCCATGTATGGTTTTATCAGTGCCTATCCCGATGGCGTTATCGACAATAAATATTATACGATAAGTCGTGAAAGTATTTCTCCGTTGAGTGATGCTTATACGGAAGCGGAATTTGAGAAATTATTTGCTTCAGCTAAAAAGACATTGACGGCTAAAGCTCTGCTGGCTACCGAACAACGTATTCCGGGTGTAGGCAATGGGGTAACGCAGGATATTCTGTTCAATGCCGGGATTCACCCGAAACAGAAAGTGATTGACTTGTCGGATGGACAGAAAGGGGTACTTTTTAAATCTCTGAAGGATACCTTAATGGCTATGACTTCCGGAAGAGGCCGTGATACCCAGACGGACCTTTATGGAAATGAGGGAGGGTATAAAACGATTCTTTCTTCCAAAACATGGAAGAATCCCTGTCCGCGCTGTGGCAGTGTGATTGTGAAAGAAGCCTATCTTGGAGGGTCGGTTTACTATTGTCCTGAGTGTCAGAAAATAAGGAAAATATAATAACAACTTAAATTATAGTTATGGCGAAAGGAGTTATTTTTATACCTATATATCAACAATAAAATTTAAACATCATGAGTAACGAAAATAAATCTATTCACGAATTTGATTTTAGTTTAATCTGCGAATACTTTTCAAGTGTAGAACGTCAGGGACCGGGAAGTGCTGAAACAACAATCAAGGCTCTTAGCTTTGTTGAGGGGCTTACGGATAAATCTCTGATTGCTGATCTGGGTTGTGGCACAGGTGGCCAAACGATTACGCTGGCGCAACATACTCCGGGGCAAATTACAGGCATTGATTTGTTTCCTGATTTTATCAACCAATTCAATAGTAATGCCGAGCACTTTAACCTTCAGGATAGAGTGAAAGGTATTATTGGATCAATGGATGAACTCCCGTTTCGGAATGAAGAATTAGATCTTATCTGGTCGGAAGGAGCCATCTATAATATTGGTTTTGAATACGGGTTGAATCTATGGCGTTCGTTTTTGAAGAAAGGTGGTTATATTGCCGTATCAGAGGTATCATGGTTCACTGACGAACGTCCGGCTGAGATCAATGATTTCTGGATGGATGCTTATCCTGAAATAAATACGATTCCCAATAAGCTGGCACAGATGCAGAAGGCCGGATATATCCCTGTAGCCTGTTTCTGTATACCGGAAAATTGCTGGATCGAGCATTTCTATATGCCACAGGTTGAAGCCCAAGAAAACTTTCTACGAAAATATGCGGGTAACCAGGCGGCTGAAGAACTGATTGCCAATCAGCGTCATGAGCAACAATTATACTATAAGTATAAAGACTTTTATGGTTATGTATTCTATATCGGAAAGAAAATCTAAATGAAGAAAAGGCCGTATCAGAATGGATGATAATCCTTTGTTGATACGGCCTCTTTTATGGGTTGTAAAACTCTAATTCATCCACTGCTTTCCATCCAAAGATACCGTTTTTTATTGTAACATGCAATATACATCCCATAGCTACTTGTGCATTTATGGGGACATGGAAGTAAAGAGAGTCGTCAGGATTATCTTGGTCGACAGCTTTCAGAATTCTACATTCAGGCAATATGGTCCGATAACGAGCCAATTTGTTGGGCTTTAGAAAACGGATTTCTGTTACTCTGTATTCTTTGCGTACGGGAGTCCTGCTTGCCAGCCAATGATTCATATTCAGTAACAGATTGACACCCATACCGTGAAAAAGCATTCCTATAACAATGCCAAAGGCGATGGTTTTCAGGTAATATCCGACTTTTGTGTATTTATCTGCCAGTAGTATGCCAATAACAATGATAAAAATGGCGGTGAAAAGCATCACGAATGCCATGAGTGGGCGATAACTGATACCCCGAAATGCTGTTTGCTGGAGCAATACAGTACTGGGAGTGGCCAGATAACCCACTCCGACAAGTATTGCCAGGATCACAATTACTATCAGCCAGACATATATAGATTGCCTGCGCTCTTTCTTTTTTTCCCGGATTTGTCCGGTGGTTGTTATTCTTCGATATCTCATTCTGTTGACGAAGGTACGCTTTTATATCTTCATATAGCCTATCTCCTTTAAAATTCTATTCAAGCTTCTTCTGAGAAGAGAAATAAAAGGCTTTGTTTATAATAAGCTTAAAGAGATTTTGTATATCTTTGCATAATTACAAAACTAGACTTAAAGAAAACATTATGAAGACAAAACGCTTATTAGGATTATTGCTATTAATCCTGCCAATCACTGGCTTTGTTGCTTGTAGTGATGATGAACCGCAAGACAAGGTAGAAACTGTAAAAATGCTTATTTCTGACAAAACAGGTACTTATCAGCCTTGGGGAAGTGATTCTCCCATCGATTGTATGCTGGTGAAAGAAGAAAGTGAAAGCAACTACAAAACGCTGGATTTTCAAGGAATTACTGATTTCGTTTACGAAAAGGGCTATGAGTATGCTTTATGGGTTGAGAAAAGAACCTTGGTTAATCCTCCTGCTGATGGAAGTAGCATTGTCTACAAATTGATAGATGTAATATCGAAGGCAAAAGTAGAGTATGAATACACAATAAAAGTAGATGGCCCTAATCCTTTTATTCTGTCTCCCGAAGGTGGTGAATATGAAATACCTTTTACCTGTAAAGCGAAGAAATTTGCAGAGGGTAACCTGATTGAAGATGGATATATTCCTTTAAAAGGGTTGAGATATAATATGGGTACCAATTACGGAGGGCTGACAAGAGTCGTAAAAGATGGCGATAAGGTTGGGTTTTATAAATTTGTAATAGAAGGCATTCCGCGCTTTAATATGAAAGCGGTTCCTGTATGGTATTGCGGTATTTACACTCCGGATGCAGATTTACTTTTCGGACCTGAGCCGGAGCCTATTTATAAGCAACTGTTTGAACAACCGCAAACAGAGGGTGAGGATTATTTTATGTATTCGGTAGTCTTTATGTCTACAGGCACATTTGCTGAATAAACTCTAAAATAATATTTGAAATATACCTGAACCGTGTCTGGTCCGTACCAACTCCGTACCTGGTCCGTATAAAGGTACCTTTATTGGGAGTTGATACGGAGCGGGTACGGACTTGATACGGAGCGGGTACGGACTTGATACGGAGCGGGTACGGACTTGATACGGAGCGGGTACGGACTTGATACGGAGCGGGTACGGACTTGATACGGAGCGGGTACGGACTTGATACGGAGCGGGTATGGAGTTGATACGGAGTTGGTATGGACTTGGTAAGGCAGCGAGAGTATATTAGCGGATGCATCAAGAGTTGTGGGTGAATCTTATATTTAAGAATATTAAATGTTTTTCTTCTTTATAAACCAAATATGATTTTTTCGCTTCGTCTATAAACAGAGAAATCAAAACATGAAATTTCTGTAATCCGAGCTAATGGTGGCATTAGTATCTGTAAATGACATAGAATGATGCGATTGAATAAAGTAATCTTATCTGTAATCAGCTATATTGTAGTAGGCAGTTTTCAAATAGTCGTATGGGGACAAACCATTAGCGGCAAGATAATAGACAGTGAACAGCGCCCCATAGAGGGGGCAACCATTGTATTGCAAACGGTAGACTCTATTTATATAGATGCGTCGATATCAAACGCTGACGGTATATTCACTTTGAATGGCCAACAAGAAAAATACCGCTTGATTATCCAACATCTTTTATTTCATACGAAGCAAGTAACCGGCAATGGGAAAAATGCTGGGACTATTCAGTTACAGCCTCAGGATTATGCCTTGGATGAAGTGGTGGTAAAGGCGGAACGCCCATTTGTAAAAGTAGAGAATGGACGTTTAGGTTATAATCTCGTTGTTTTATCTGAAAAGCAAGTAGTGAATAATGCCTATGAAGCATTGATGAGGCTACCGGGAGTGCAAGAAAGTAAGGGGGCATTGACTCTGGTCGGTGCAGGAAATCTGACTGTAATCCTAAATGGAAAACCGACCACAATGGATGTCGGGCAGCTTGAAACTCTTTTGCGTAATACTCCGGTAAACAGGGTGGAGAAAGTGGAAGTAATGTATAGTGCACCCCCTGAATATCATGTACGGGGAGCGGTTATCAATGTTGTTTTAAAACGCTCGAATGACTATTCTTTTCAAGGAGAAGTAAGTGCTGATTATAAGAATCAATATTTTAATAGCGGTGGCATGAAAGGGAATTTCCGTTTATCGACACCCAAAATGGCTTTTGATGTGATGTATGGAGCGAATGATGTGAAGAATATGGAATATATAGACCTCGATTCCAGGCATGCACTGAAGAATGAACGGTACGATATCAGCCAGAATGAGCAATTACGCAGTAAGTATTGGAATCACAATTTCAGAACTGCGTTTGAGTATAATTTCAATGACAATCATACGATTAATGTGATATATACAGGTAGCTATAGCCCCGATCAGCATAATAGCAGCGAAACGACAGGGAATTATCAAACCAGTAATGTGGATAAATATCTTGATGCGCGGATGAATAATGTCACATTGCAGTATCATTCAGGATTTGGACTTGAAATAGGTGGTGATTATACGCATTATAAATCCGACAATCATCAAAGTCTTTATGCCGACTATCAGGATGGCAGGCAAAGCAGTTTTTCAATGGTTGGCGGACAAAGAATAGATCGCTATTCTATTTATGCAGATCAAAAACATTCATTATCTAAAGGATGGAGTTTAGGATATGGGGTATCCTATCGGTTTGCAAAAGATCGTGATTTTCAGACTTATGATAAGGTAGTGGGGGATATTCATACTCAGAATATGTACTCTGATCTGAAAGAACAGACTACTAATTTTTATGTGTCACTCAGTAAAAACTACGAGACAGGAGTTTCGTTCTCAGTATCGGCTACGGGAGAATATTATACTATCGGCAATTATCATAAATGGGCGGTTTATCCACAGGCATCGCTGACTTACTTTAAAACGCCAAAGCATACATTCCAATTCTCCTTATCTACAGATAAGACGTATCCGGGCTATTGGGATATGCAATCGTCGGTTAGTTATCTCAACGGGTACACTGAACTGTGGGGAACGCCGGGATTGAAACCTATGACTAATTACAATTTGAACGGGAGTTATATCTTGAAGCAAAAATATATTTTTAACCTGTTCTTTATGCATACTCCAGATTACTTTATACAAACTCCTTATCAATCTACCGACAGACTGGCGCTAATTTATAAAAATACAAACTGGAACTATATGCAGTTGTGGGGGGCAAACATCATATTACCTTTCAAAACAGGAAATTGGTTGGATTCTCGATTGACTGTAGCCGGTATGCAGATGAGGCAACGTTGTGATGATTTCTTTGATATACCTTTCAATCGAAAAAAGTGGGTGTTCAGTGCTATGCTGGATAATACTTTTAAAGTGAATAAAAATCTGGCTTTTGAATTGATGGGGAATGTACAAACACCGGTTATACAAGGAACATTCGATATTGAATCTATCTTTAACCTTACTGCCGGATTGAAATGGAGTTTTGCAAACGACAGGATGAGCCTTTCCGCTCGTTGTAATGATATTCTTAATACAGGGATGCCTAAGACAAAAGTTCGTTTCAAGGGACAGGACTTAGATATGAACAGTGCTTTCTATTCGCGGGCTTTTACTCTGAATCTCAGTTATCGCTTTGGAGGGTATAAGAAAAAGAATCTGAAAGAGGTGGATACATCAAGGTTTGGAATGTAATTGTTATTAGGTGGAACATCTGGTATATTGAACAAAAAAGCTCTGAAATCATTCGATTTCAGAGCTTTAAGCGGTGCGTACGGGACTCGAACCCGTGACCCCATGCGTGACAGGCATGTATTCTAACCAACTGAACTAACGCACCATAATTTCATTTCTTTAATTGCTTTCTCTCTCGATTGCGGTTGCAAAGGTAGGCATTTCTTTGAAACCTGCAATAGCTACGATGAAATTTTTTTGCTTGATTTTATCACTTTTCCTTTTATATCCTCATTTTGAGAACATTGGAATATGAAAAAAAATAAGTTCTTGCAGAGCTTTTTGTGAAAGGGGATTGGGATGGTTTTGTAATGAAAACGAAGCTTTCTGTTGCTTGATTTAAACTTCTTGCTCGAAAACTTCGTTATTTTACAATAAATCGTTATTTTTGCAAACTCAAATCGAGAAAATTGTAATTTGAAAACGATAAAAACGATAATTTAGGATGATGAAAACGGCTAAACTGTTACTTCACTGTCCCGACAAACCGGGAATTCTGGCAGAAGTGACAGACTTTATAACGGTAAACAAGGGAAATATTATCTATCTGGACCAATATGTCGATCATGTGGAGAATATCTTTTTCATGCGTATCGAGTGGGAATTGAAGAACTTCCTGATACCGCAAGAGAAAATTGAAGATTATTTTGCTACGCTGTACGCACAGAAATATGAAATGTTTTTCCGTCTCTATTTCTCGGATACGAAACCACGTATGGCAATATTTGTGTCTAAGATGTCACATTGCCTGTTCGATTTACTGGCACGCTATACGGCAGGAGAGTGGAATGTCGAGATTCCTCTTATTATAAGCAACCATCCCGACTTGCAACATGTTGCCGAACGTTTCGGAATACCTTTCTATTTGTTCCCTATTACAAAGGAGACAAAAGAAGAACAGGAGAAAAAAGAAATGGAATTGCTGGCAAAGCATAAGGTGAACTTTATTGTACTGGCGCGTTATATGCAGGTGATTTCAGAGCGGATGATTGATGCATATCCCAATCGGATTATCAATATTCATCACTCTTTCCTTCCTGCATTTGTGGGAGCAAAACCTTATCATGCAGCATTTGAGCGTGGTGTGAAGATCATTGGTGCTACCAGTCATTATGTAACAACAGAATTGGATGCAGGACCGATCATTGAACAAGATGTGGTTCGTATCACTCATAAAGATACTGTAGAAGATCTTGTAAATAAGGGGAAAGACCTGGAAAAGATTGTTCTCTCGCGTGCCGTGCAGAAGCATATTGAGCGTAAGGTACTGGCATATAAGAATAAAACAGTGATATTTAGTTAAGGTATATTCATGAAAGTAGCGATTATCAAATATAATGCGGGCAATATCTATTCGGTGGATTATGCGCTGAAGCGTTTGGGCGTGGAGGCTGTGGTAACGGCGGATAAAGATGAATTGCGTGCGGCGGACAAAGTGATCTTTCCAGGTGTGGGCGAGGCGGAAACAACCATGAAGTTTCTGCGTGCCAGTGGCATGGATGCATTGATAAAGGAACTTAGGCAGCCTCTTTTAGGGATATGTCTGGGTATGCAAGTGATGTGTCGCCATTCTGAAGAAGGAGGAGATGTGGACTGTCTGGGTATTTTTGATACGGAAGTGAAGCGTTTCGTTCCACAGAAGCATGAGGATAAAGTGCCTCACATGGGTTGGAATACGCTCACAGAGACGAACAGTGGCTTATTCAAAGGCTTTACAAAAGAAGAGTTTGTCTATTTTGTGCATAGCTTCTACGTTCCGGTCAATGAATATACAGCTGCTGTGACGGACTATATACAACCGTTTAGCGCTGCCTTGCATAAGGATAATTATTACGCTACCCAATTCCATCCGGAGAAGAGTGGAGGTGTGGGAGAACGTATCCTGCGCAATTTTTTAGAATTATAATTAAGTAGATGAATATATGATAGAGCTTATTCCTGCAATAGATATTATCGACGGAAAGTGTGTACGCCTTTCGCAAGGTGACTATGACAGTAAGAAGGTGTATAACGAAAATCCGGTAGAAGTGGCCAAAGAGATGGAGGCGCATGGTATTCGCCGGCTTCATGTGGTAGACTTGGACGGAGCGGCTTCTCATCATGTAGTCAATTATAATGTTTTGAATAGAATCACCTCACAGACTTCCCTGATAGTTGATTTCGGTGGTGGTGTGAAAAGTGACGAAGATTTGAAGATCGCTTTCGAGAATGGGGCACAGATGGTTACAGGCGGCAGTATTGCGGTGAAAAATCCTGAGTTGTTCTGCCATTGGCTGGAAGTTTACGGCAGTGAGAAGATAATTCTTGGTGCGGACGTGAAAGACCGGAAGATAGCTGTGAATGGCTGGAAGGACGAAAGTACTTGTGAATTGTTCCCTTTCCTGAAAGAATATGTAGAGAAAGGTATTCAGAAAGTAATCTGCACGGATATTAGTTGTGACGGTATGTTGCAGGGGCCTTCTATTGAACTGTATAAGGCAATGCTGGAAAAACATCCCGACCTTTACCTGATAGCAAGTGGCGGTGTCAGCAGTATGGAAGATATACGTGCATTGGAGACGGCTGGGGTACCGGCTGTTATTTTTGGTAAGGCTCTGTATGAAGGGCGTATTACTTTAAAGGAAATTGAAAGAATGATGCAGGATTATTGACGAATCATTCTCATGAATATAAATCGTTAAAACAAAACAGAAGTGTTAGCGAAAAGAATTATTCCCTGTCTCGATATCAAAGACGGACAAACAGTGAAAGGAACCAATTTCGTCAACCTGCGTCAAGCGGGCGATCCGGTGGAACTGGCACGCGCGTATAGTGAGCAAGGTGCTGATGAATTGGTTTTTCTGGATATAACAGCCAGTTTTGAAGGTCGCAAGACATTTGCAGAGTTGGTGAAGCGCATTGCTGCCAATATTAGTATTCCGTTTACGGTAGGTGGCGGTATCAACGAATTGAGTGATGTAGACCGTCTACTGAATGCCGGTGCAGATAAAATTTCTATCAATTCTTCTGCAATTCGCCGTCCTGAACTGATTGATGAAATAGCTAAGAACTTCGGTTCGCAGGTATGTGTGTTGGCGGTAGATGCCAAACAAACTGAAAAAGGCTGGTGGTGTTATCTGAATGGAGGCCGTGTAGAAACAGATAAGGAGCTGTTTACCTGGACCAAAGAAGCCCAGGAACGTGGTGCCGGAGAAATACTTTTCACCAGCATGAATCATGATGGCGTAAAGACCGGATACGCTAATGAAGCGCTTGCTGAAATGTCTGATAACCTCTCTATTCCGGTGATTGCATCGGGCGGAGCAGGAGCAAAAGAGCATTTTCGTGATGTGTTTTTGCAAGGAAAAGCAGATGCGGCGTTGGCAGCCAGCGTTTTTCATTTCGGAGAAATTAAAATTCCCGATTTAAAATCGTATCTTTGCGCCCAGGGAATCTCGATGCGAACGGTGTAAGGGGATGATAAAATGGTAAGATGATAGGATGCTTATACCGCATTATAATTCGTAAATTGTAATTCGTAATTATATAAAAATGGATTTTGATAAAATGAACGGACTTGTTCCGGCAATTATACAAGACGCAGACACCGCTAAGGTGTTAATGTTGGGCTTCATGAATAAAGAAGCTTACGACAAAACGGTAGAAACCGGTAAAGTGACTTTTTTCAGCCGCACCAAGAACCGTCTTTGGACGAAAGGTGAGGAGAGTGGTAATTTCCTGAATGTCGTTTCTATCAAGGAAGACTGTGATCAGGATACATTGCTGATTCAGGTACACCCTGTAGGACCTGTTTGCCATACAGGCACGGATACATGCTGGGGTGAGAAGAATGAACAGCCTGTAATGTTCCTGAAGCATCTTCAGGATTTTATTACTAAGCGCCATGAAGAGATGCCGGAAGGTTCTTATACAACCAGTCTGTTTGAGTCAGGTGTGAATAAAATGGCACAGAAAGTGGGTGAAGAAGCTGTGGAAACAGTGATCGAAGCTTGCAACGGAACTGACGAACGGTTGATCTATGAAGGAGCCGATTTGATATACCACCTCATCGTGCTGCTAACATCCAAAGGATACAGTCTGGAAGATTTGGCACGCGAATTGCAGGAACGTCATAGCGCTTCGTGGAAGAAACACTAAATAATTAATAATTAAAAATTAATAATTAAACGGGAATGGCTGAACCGCTGATACGATATAAAGATGTGGAAGTACACCAACAGGACTTGTGCGTGCTGAATGAGGTAAACCTCGAGCTGCAGAAGGGAGAGTTTGTGTACCTGATCGGTAAGGTAGGTTCGGGTAAGACCAGTTTGCTAAAGACACTCTACGGAGAACTGGATATCACTGCCGGCGAAGCAATGGTACTGGGGTATGATATGAGCCGCATTAAGCGCAAGCATATTCCGCAGTTGCGTCGTAAGCTGGGCATTGTGTTTCAGGATTTCCAACTATTGACGGACCGCACGGTGAACGATAATCTTGCTTTTGTATTGAAGGCTACGGGCTGGAAAAACAAATCGGAAATAAAAGATCGTATCGCTGAAGTGCTGATGCAGGTAGGGATGGGTAATAAGGGATATAAGTTCCCTAACGAACTTTCGGGAGGCGAACAGCAACGCATTGTTATTGCCCGTGCTATGCTCAACTCTCCGGAGATTATCCTGGCGGATGAACCGACCGGTAATCTGGATGCGGAAACGGGACGTGCTATTGTAGGACTGTTACATAACATCAGCCGCACGGGTGGCTCGCTGGTATTGATGACTACGCACAACCTCCATCTGCTTCACGAGTTTCCGGGACAGGTATATCGCTGTGCAGGTCATCAGATAACAGATGTAACGTCCGAGTATTCGGGTATGATGTCGACTGTAGAAGAAACAAATAATAATATATAATCATTTAATACAGGAACGAAAATGAAAGTTTTAAAGTTTGGAGGTACTTCCGTAGGTTCTGCACAGCGGATAAAGGAAGTAGCCAAATTGATCACTGATGGTGAACAGAAGATAGTTGTACTCTCGGCTATGTCGGGCACAACTAATACATTGGTGGAAATTTCGGACTATCTGTACAAGAAAAATCCGGAGGGTGCCAACGAAATCATTAACAAGCTGGAGGCTAAATATAAACAGCATGTGAATGAGTTGTATTCCACTCCCGAGTATAAACAGAAAGGTCAGGAACTGATTAAATCTCATTTTGACTACATCCGTTCTTATACCAAAGACCTTTTCACACTGTTTGAGGAGAAAGTGGTTCTGGCACAGGGAGAACTGATCTCTACTGCCATGATGAACTATTACCTGCAAGAGTGTGGTGTGAAGTCCATTTTGCTTCCGGCTTTGGAATATATGCGTACCGATAAGAATGCGGAGCCCGATCCTGTATATATTAAGGAGAAACTTCAGATGCAGTTGGAATTGCATCCCGGTGCTGAGATTTACATCACACAAGGATACATTTGCCGCAACGCTTACGGAGAAATAGACAATCTGCAACGTGGTGGAAGCGACTATACCGCTTCTCTGATCGGTGCAGCTATCAATGCTTCCGAAATCCAGATATGGACCGATATCGACGGTATGCACAATAATGACCCGCGTATCGTTGATAAGACTGCTCCTGTACGTCATCTTCATTTTGAAGAAGCTGCCGAGCTGGCTTATTTTGGTGCGAAGATTCTTCACCCCACTTGTATACAGCCTGCCAAGTATGCCAATATCCCGGTGCGTCTGCTGAATACGATGGACCCGACTGCTCCCGGTACTATGATTTCCAATGATACTGAGAAGGGCAAAATTAAGGCAGTTGCAGCAAAAGATAATATTACGGCTATCAAGATTAAATCCAGCCGTATGTTGCTTGCTCACGGTTTCTTGCGCAAGGTATTCGAAATCTTTGAAAGCTATCAGACTTCTATCGATATGATTTGTACTTCTGAGGTAGGAGTATCTGTATCTGTTGATAATACGAAGCACCTCAACGAGATTTTGGACGACCTGAAGAAGTACGGAACCGTTACAGTAGATAAGGATATGTGTATCGTCTGCGTGGTAGGTGATTTGGAATGGGAGAATGTCGGTTTCGAGGCGAAGGCACTGGATGCCATGCGCGACATACCGGTACGAATGATCTCATTTGGTGGTAGTAACTACAACATTTCTTTCCTTATCCGTGAGTGCGACAAGAATAAGGCATTGCAGTCGCTTAGTGATGCACTGTTCAACGAAGAATAAGAGAAATAAGAAAGTACAGATATAAAATAATATGGAACGCAAACTACACAAATTGCACAACTCGCTGATAAAAGGCCTTGTGTAATTCGCGTAATTTGCGTTCTTTTCTTTATAAACAAAGTTTTGAAGTATGAAAGGAACATTTCCCATAGATAAATTCCGTGAGCTGCGTACCCCTTTTTATTATTATGATACGAAGGTGTTGCGCGACACTCTTTCCTGCGTGCGTGCAGAAGCCGCTAAATATGGCAATTTTGAGGTGCATTATGCTGTGAAAGCAAATGCTAATCCGAAGGTGCTTACCATTATCCGTGAGAACGGACTGGGTGCCGATTGTGTGAGTGGGGGAGAAGTGCGTGCTGCCATCAAGGCTGGTTTTCCTACAAATAAGATTGTTTTTGCCGGAGTGGGCAAGTCTGATTGGGAAATAAACCTGAGCTTGGACTACAATATTTTCTGTTTTAATGTAGAGTCTATTCCCGAGTTGGAGATTATCAATGAACTGGCTGCAGCTAAAGGTAAAGTGGCTAATGTCGCTTTCCGCATCAATCCGAATGTAGGAGCTCATACTCATGCCAATATCACTACCGGACTGGCGGAAAACAAGTTTGGCATTAGTATGCAAGACATGGATCATGTGATAGAAGTGGCTTTGGAGATGAAGAATGTGAAGTTCATCGGATTGCACTTCCACATTGGTTCGCAGATATTGGATATGGGTGATTTTGTTGCCCTGTGCAATCGTGTGAATGAGTTGCAAGACAAACTGGAAGCACATCGCATCCGCATCGAGCATATCAATGTAGGTGGTGGACTGGGCATTGATTATAAGCATCCCAACCGTCAGGCAATACCTGATTTCAAAGATTATTTCTCTACTTATGCCGAACATTTGAAACTGCGTTCTTATCAAACGCTCCATTTTGAACTGGGGCGTGCCATAACGGGGCAGTGCGGTTCACTTATCTCGCAGGTGCTTTATGTAAAACAGGGAGCCAATAAGAAATTTGCCATCCTTGATGCCGGTATGACGGATTTGATTCGTCCTGCGTTGTATCAGGCTTACCATAAGATAGAGAATATTACTTCCGAAGATGCAGTTGAGGCGTACGATGTAGTAGGGCCTATCTGTGAATCGTCGGATGTTTTCGGAAAAGCGATAGACTTGAATAAGGTGAAGCGTGGAGATTTGATTGCATTACGTTCTGCAGGTGCTTATGGTGAGATAATGGCTTCGAGCTATAACTGTCGTGAGTTGCCACAGGGGTATACTTCGGACGAACTGGTATAGAAATATCCATGCAAAAAAAAGCTATTTGTGCCATAAGTTAGATAAATCTCTTTATCTTTGTTGAAACATTGCACAAACAGATGGGAAAATTTATCAATCCGTTCACCGATTACGGATTTAAGAAAATATTCGGCCAAGAGATTTCTAAGGACTTATTAATAGACTTCTTAAATGATTTGCTGAAGGGTGAACGGGTGATAACGGATCTCACATTCTTGAACAATGAGCAACTTCCGAAGTATGACGAAGGGCGAGGTCTTATTTATGATATCTATTGCTGTACGGATACCGGCGAGAAGATTATTGTGGAGATGCAGAATAAGTCGCAGTTGCATTTTAAGGAACGTGCACTCTATTACCTTTCCAATGCGATAGTGCAGCAGAGTGAAAAAGGTAATGAATGGAAGTTCAATATAAAGGCTGTATATGGAGTTTTTTTTATGAACTTTCTATTTGATCACTGTGTTAAATTAAGGACTGATGTAATTCTTGCCGACCGTGATACGGGAGAACTGTTTTCCGATAGGATGCGTCAGGTTTTTATTGCCCTGCCGCTCTTCAACAAAGAAGAGGATGCGTGTGAGAATGATTTTGAACGTTGGATATATACATTAAAAAATATGGAGACACTGAAACGAATGCCATTTAAGGCCCGCAAGGCAGTCTTCGAAAAATTGGAAGAAGTTGCCGATGTGGCTTCTCTTAGTAAAGAGGAGCGGAGACGCTATGAAAATAGTGTAAATGTGTATCGCACTAATTTGTGCGTGTTGGATGCAGCGAAAGAGGAAGGTCGTGAAGAAGAACGTTTGACTAATGCTCGTAGAATGAAAGCAGAAGGTCTGAATAGTGAGCTAATTAATAGAATTACTGGCCTTTCCGAAGAAGAGATCGCTGCATTATAAACTACATTTTCGTAAAGTACTCATGTTTTGCAAGTAGCCTGAAAGGCTGTCATTGTATGGCGTAGGGCATCGCCCTACGTACCGGATTCCTCTCCTTTTAAGCCTTGAAAGGGCGCAATACTCGGTTACGCCCTTTCAGGGCTCATATACGAGGTTGTGTGTTTACTGATAGCACTCGTTCTGCAGGTTTATGGTGAGATTATGGCTTCGAGCTATAACTGTTGTGAGTTGCCCAGGGGGGATACTTCGGACGAGCTGGTGTAACAAGCATAACCTTTTGATGATTGGAAATTAGAAAGAAATATAACTAATTGTGATTAGTGAAAAATAAAAAAGCCGTATCTTTGCAATACAAATTTTTAAAAGAAGGCAATTATGGCAAGACCTATTCGTGAAACACCTACACTATTTGGTGAAGATGCCCGCCGCTTTGAAGAACGGATGAAGAAACCGCGCGTTGTTTCCAAGGAGGAACGTGAGCGTGTGAAGAGAAATTATGAGTTAGTGTTAAAAGCGGCTACAAACTTTAAATAGTGAACATGAGTGAATCAATAGACTTTTCTAAACTGAGTATAAATCAGTTAGAAGAGACTGAACATATAGAATCGTTCAATTGCGGTGACAGCGATTTGAACGATTTTATTTTATCTGAGTCTCAACTTTATCAAGTAGCGCTACTTGCAGTTACTTATGTGGCTAAAATAGAAAATCGAGTTATCGCTTATTTTAGTTTAGCTAATGATCGGGTGTCATTAGGAGATTTTGAGAGTAAAACTGAATTTAATCGTTTCCGTAAACATAGGTTTATTAATGAAAAACGGATAAAGAGTTATCCTGCTGTAAAGGTATGTCGATTTGCTGTTGATAAATGTTATGCAGGAAGTGGTATTGGTACGATTTTACTGGATTTTATAAAGGGGTATTTTCTCCATGCAAATAAAACAGGATGCCGTTTTGTGACGGTGGATGCTTATCTGAAGGCTATTCCTTTTTATGAGAGGAATAATTTTTCACCTATGCAACCCAATGATAATGATGAACATACACGTTTATACTATTTTGATTTGAATGATTATAAAGATTTTCTGAATTCTAATATTGTTTTATAAGTAAATTTTTCTCTATAAGCAGATACATTGAGCGTGCACCTTTATCATAAGGGTTGCACGCTTTTTCTTCCTTCTTTACTTTGTATTCATAAACATTACGCCTTTGAATCCTGTTCTCAGGGCTCATTTTGTAGTGTACAACTTTAAAGGATAAGAGTTATGAATACAGAAAAGATTAAGAAAGTTACAGAAAGGATTGAGAAAGATGAAGGGAGGATGAATCTGTCGCTGTATATGGCAGAGGTTATTGAAGAGTTGAAGGATGGCAGGAAGCACCCGGCGGTACATACATATACCAGTACATTGCATTCCTTTGCGGCATTTTCCGGCGATGCCATGCCGATGAATGAAGTATTTACTCCCGGGCGGCTGAAAGAGTATGAGGATTGGCTGTTGCAAAGGCGGCTGAGCTGGAATACTATTTCTACCTATATGCGCACCTTGCAGGCTGTGTACAACCGGCTGTCTCCCCCCGGCACACCTGAGCACAACCCGAGGCTCTTTGATGATGTGTATACCAAGGTGAAGTCACAGATCAAACGGGCACTGACGGAAGAACAGATGGGCAGATTGATGCACGCAGACCTTGACGTGCTCTCTGAGGAGCTGCAACGCGTGCAGGCCTATTTCCTGCTGATGTTCCTGTTTCGTGGAATGCCGTTCATCGACCTTGCACATTTGCGCAAGCGGGACGTGAAAGATGGCAAAATAGCGTATCGTCGCCACAAGACGGGCAAACAGATCACATTGCGTATCCCCCGGGAAGCACTGCCCTTGCTGAAAGAGTTTAAGGACAAAGATGAGACTTCCCTCTACCTCTTCCCGATATTGAATGCTGCGCCGGAAGGAGATGATGCCTTGTATGAATGCTATCAGAAAGCTCTGCGGAATTTTAATAAAATGTTGAGAGTATTGGCTAAACGACTATTACCCGGCATCAAAATCAGCTCATATACCGCACGCCATACATGGGCTACATTGGCCTATCATATAGGAATGCCCATCGGAATCATTTGCCAGGCACTGGGGCACTCTTCGATACGTGTGACGGAAACTTATCTGAAACCTTTCGAAAATGAGAAAGTGGATAAGGCAAACCGTAAGCTAATTTCTACTGTGAAAAAACACGAGGGGAGGAGTGGAAGATGCTTTATTTATTATAAAACATGATGTTACGGTAGAATTACTTACCAAGTAACGGCAAGTTTCTGCTTGCAAAGTTTATATTTTTCTTTTATTAATCCAAATATAAATCTGATATTTTTCTAAAAAACACAAATAAATATTTAATAAGCAACAAAAAGTACATAAAATACACACAAAACACAATCTTGCGTTTGTTCTTCTCTACTAAAAACACGCAAAACCTTTATCCATTTTTGCCTTTTCAAACATGGAACACTCTTTTATTGACTTCTTTTCTTTGTCACCTGTACTTTCTTCATAAAAACTCTGTGGAAAAACTCTTTTTTCCTGGGCAGAGGCTGTGCGTCTGCCGTTACTTGGTAAGTAACGTCCCCAGTGGGCCGTAATATGATAATGCTACTATTTTACGCTTATGAAACGCATTCTTCTCCTTCTTTGGTTGTTGGCATCCTCTTGTTCAGGATTGCAGGCCCAGCGTACCACACTGCGCACCAACCTGCTGTTTTGGGGAACCACCACTCCCAATGCCGGGGTTGAATTCTCGTTAGGGCGTAATTTCACTCTTGTTCTGGACGGTGGTTATAATGCCTGGGAATTTTCCAATGACATGAAACTCAACCTCGCTTTTGCCCAGCCTGAAATCCGTTACTGGTTCTGTCGTCGTTTCGAAGGTCATTTCATCGGCCTGCACGGACACTATGCCCATTTCAATATCGGGCAGATTGATTTCATCCCTTGTATGAAAGAGTATGTCTACCGCGGCAACCTTTACGGTGGTGGCATCAGTTACGGTTACCATTGGGCCATGGGCGACCGTTGGGGCATGGAAGTGACTGTGGGAGGCGGCTATGCCCAACTCTCATACGACAAATACCTCTGCCGCGACTGCGGCGAACGAGTAGGGCAGTTTAAACGTACTTATTTCGGTCCTACCCGCGCCGGAATTTCACTCATCTATTTCTTACGTTAAAAAAACAACTTCACAGCCATGATGAATACGATATATACCTTCCACGTGAGGTATCGGTGCCTAGCACTGTTACTCTTCTTTAGCACCCTGCATGCTTGGGGGCAGGAAGCCCGTGTAAGCCTTACGGACGCCCAGGTGACGGGTGACAGCCTGTTCCTCAGCTTGAAGATGGATTTATCGTCCATACGGCTCAATAGCCGTACCTGCTTGCACTTCACCCCCATATTGGCAAACAGCCGTGGAGGTCGTGTCGAACTTCCACCTGTATTGGTGAGCGGACGCCGTCGCTACCGCTTCGACCGTCGCGAATGGGCGCTGGGCGATGACAGCAAGGTGCGTCGTGTTCAGCCTTACCTTATTCAACCCTGCAAACGTCACTCCGCGCCGCGCCCCGTCTCTTACCATGTAGGCGTGCCCTATTCTGTATGGATGGGAGATGCCGCATTGCTTCTCCGCCAGGAAGTGAAAGATTGCTGTGACCTTCAATTACTGGGTGTAGACACTATCAGCGGGCGGTTGTTTTCCGAGCGGGTGGTCGTACAGCGGCCTGAACCTGTGCGGCAACTTGTTGCTACACAACAGCCTGTTTCTGCACAGCAATCAATTTCAGTACAGCAAGCACTCCCTGTACAACCTGCCGGGGCTCAGTTAGTCGCTCCTTTCGTAACTTATTCCGCCCGCGATGTCGAGCTTTATGTCTCCATGCTTTCCTTCCTTGAACCTACGGTGGAGCCTGCCAAGAAGCTGGACGAAAAGGAAGTGTTCCATATTGATTATCCTTTGGGCAGTGACAATGTGTCGCCCGACTATCATAACAACCGCGCCGAGTTGCAGAAACTCGACAGCCTGCTGTCTCCGCTTTCTGCAGGCAACTATTCCAGCCTGGAGTATGTCCGCGTCTGCGGTTACGCATCACCGGACGGAACCTATATCGACAACGAGCGCCTTGCCGGCTCGCGTGCGCGGTTCTTTGCCTCCTATATATACAGCAATTGCGGCATTCCGCGTTCGCGTATCGAGACCACTTGTGTGGCCGAAGACTGGGAAGGTCTTTCTGTGCTTTTACAGTCGGAGCAGCCTCCTTATGCCGATGCCGCCCTCTCCATTATCCGGAATGTCGGCATCTTCAACGGCCGCGAAAAGCAACTGATGGAGCTCCGGGGCGGCGCCCCTTACCGGGACATGCTGTGCCATTTCTTCCCCCGCTTACGCCGTCTCGAAGTAAGTGTGCGCTGGAACATCCGTGCCGTGAGTGTGGGTGAGGCCTACCAACTGATATATACACATCCCGAATGGCTCAGCCTGTCGGAGATGTATGCTGCCGCCCGCTACTATCGTCCCGGTACGGAGCAATATCGTGAAGTATACGAAATAGCCGCCTATCGCTTTCCCGAAGATGTGGTGGCCAATATCAACGCCTCTTCCGCAGTGATGCTGACAGGAGATACGAAGTCCGCCCGTGTTTACCTGCAACGGGTTGAGTCTGATCCCCGTTCCTGGAATAATCTGGGCGTGCTGGCACTGATGGAAGGCCATGCCGGTGAGGCGGAGAAATGGTTCCGCAAAGCAGTGGGCATCGAGCCTCAGAAAGCGCGGCAGAACCTGCAACGTTTACAGGGCATTCCAGCAACGGACAGCCGGAAGCTACAGGATAGGAGAGGAGACCGGTAGATGCAGCGAGGCTTCCATCCCATTCGCCCTTGTCTGCTTTTGTGGGGATTGCTACCGTTGCTGTTTGGTAGTTGTAGCTTTGGTGATGAACCTTCGCCCTGTCCCTACGATGTGCGTTTGGAATACTGGTATGCCGGTAGTGGAGTAGAGAACATGCTTCCCCGCTACGTCTCCCGGTTGACGCAGTTTATCTTCGACGGGGAGGGGCGGTTGGTATCGACCTCTGTCCTGACGGGTGATGAAGTGAGCGGTTGGAAAGGTACGTTGCCGGATGGCACTTATACAGTGGTACTCTGGGGGAATTTGAGCGATGCCGACCCGCCGCCGGAAAAGGTGGAAAGCGGTGGAGGAGGAGCAGAGGGCGAGACCGGAGATATGCTTGAAACAATGACCCTGAGTGCGGTCAGCGAAGGCGTTCCTCCGGGGTATCGGGGTAACACTTCCCGGCTGTACTACGGTACGGGCACCTTCACGCTGAAGGACGGCATGACGGAGCGACGGCGGATTTACCTCTGCCAGGCTTATGCTTCGCTCACGATTACTGTGCGTTGGCAGACCACGGAGCGAGTCCGGCTTCCTGCAGACGGCGTTTACCGGATGCGCTTGAAAGGCATTCCGTCGGTCTACGGCTTCTCCGGCGGACAGGAAGTGACGGTACCTTCGGGTGATGGCAGTTGTGTGCTGCCCCGTCCGGACCGCACGGTGACATACCACGAAGCACGCGCTTCGCTGAACTATGAGAACGAGGTGATTGGCGAGTTGGTCACGTTTCGCTATACAGCAGGTACGCACGAGCTGTGGAGCCTTTGGTGTAATGGTGAACAATTGGTACGGGACCTCGACCTCTACCTGTTTTTCCGTAAGCTGCCCATGGATATGGACACCAATATGGAGCAGAACTTCGACCTCGAAGTGACGGTGTACGATGACAACCGGGTGGTGGTGACACAGGCTTCGGCTGCCGACTGGGAAGAGGGTGGAGGAATTGGATAAAAGACGGATTTGAAAAGAAATACCGACAGCGTTCTTTGACATATTGAGAGCTTAAAAAAGAAAAAGGAAGTTCCTGAGTTTTAAAAGTAAATCAGTATCTTTGCAGATATTGGTTTGCATAAAATTAATATATAACACTTTAGATGTATGGAAATAAACAATAATCATATACGTAAATATCCCATCGGGATACAGAGCTTTGAAAACCTGCGTCGTGAAGGCTATCTTTATGTAGACAAAACGGCACTGATTTATCGGCTGATTACTACCGGTAAGCCTTATTTCCTTTCCCGTCCCCGCCGTTTCGGTAAAAGTCTGCTGCTTAGCACGCTAAAAGCTTACTTTGAGGGGAAGAAGGAACTTTTCGAAGGTCTTGCCATCGAAAAGCTGGAAAAGCAATGGGCGGTACATCCGGTATTACACCTTGATTTGAATGCTGAGAAATACGACTCAGTAGAACGGTTGGAAATGCAGATGAACAGCCAGCTTCTGAATTGGGAGTCGCAGTACGGCTGTGATGCCAAAGACTGGACTTATTCCATTCGTTTTATGAACGTGATAAAAGCAGCTTATGAACAGACGGGGCAACAGGTTGTGGTGCTCATTGACGAGTATGACAAACCGATGCTCGAAAGCCTGCATGATAAAGAGTTGCGGGATCAATTTCGTAGCCTTCTTGTTGCCTTCTATAGTGTGTTGAAGACTGCCGACCCCTATCTGAGATTAGTCTTCATCACCGGCGTGACGAAGTTTGCCCAAATGAGCATCTTCTCCACACTGAACCAACTGATAGATATTAGTCTTGAGAAAACCTACGAAACTCTTTGCGGCATGACCCGCACCGAGATAGAGCAGAATTTCGCACCTGAACTGGAAGCTATGGCGTTGAAGAACAACACTTCCTGTGAAGCGATAGTGGAGCGGATGGAGGCGATGTACGATGGTTATCACTTTTGTGAAGAACAGACCGAAGGAATGTTCAATCCATTCAGTGTACTGAATATGTTGCGGCAGTTGAAGTTCAACTACTACTGGTTTGCCACCGGCACTCCCACTTTTCTTGTGAAGATGCTGCAACGCTCCGAGTTCGATGTGCGTGAACTGGTGAATGGTATTGAGGTTTCCGAAGCTTCTCTCATGAGTTACAGGGCTGATGATGATGATCCGGTTCCGATGATTTATCAGAGTGGTTACCTCACTATCAAGGGCTATGATCCGGAGTTTAACCTCTACAAACTGAAGCTTCCCAATGAGGAAGTGAAATATGGTTTGCTGAACTATATGGCTCCGTATTACACTCCGGTGATGGAGCGTGATGTTCCTTTTTACGTAGGTAAGTTCGTGAAAGAACTTCGTGCTGGCGATGTAGATGCTTTCATGAACCGTATGCGTGCTTTCTTCGGGAACATCTCATACGAACTGAGTGATGATACGGAACGGCATTATCAGAATGTGTTCTATATCGTTTTTACCCTGTTGGGACAATATACCGATGCAGAAGTGCGCAGTTGCCACGGCAGGGCGGATATGATGGTTAAAACTTCCGATTACATATACGTCTTCGAATTCAAGCTAAACGGCACCGCCGAAGAGGCACTGAAGCAGATAGATGAAAAAGATTATCTTATTCCGTACGTCGCAGACCACCGTAAGCTGGTAAAAGTAGGGGTGGACTTCAACAAAGATACCCGTAACATAGGTCACTGGCTCGTTCAGTAAGACGTCACTTTTTTCTTTTCATTACCCGGCGGGATCAATCTCCGTAGGGGAAACAAGCTCTCAATATCTCAATAACCAAAAGATATTGGGAGCTTGCTGCGTTTATGCGCGGCAAGCTCCCGGAACAGTAAATGAGATATGAAACAACATAAAAATCAATTATTAATAAAGTGAGCTTATGACACGAAAAAAAACAATGATTCACTGCATGCATGGTTTCCTGCTTTTAGGTGGCCTGCTGCTACACTCCTGTTCCGGCGAGACACAGTTGGACGGTGAGAGTGAGATGCCTGACGGGAAAGACCCCGCAAGACAGGAAATCTTGTTGAACATCAACAACAAGTTAGTATTGCACAAGACGGATACGCGCACCATTGCCACCGCCGGGGAGAACGCTATCTCCACGCTGGATGTCTACGTTTTCGGCTCCCCTACCGAAGACGGAACTTATACTTTCCAGGAGCGGTTCGCCTATCGTGAAAACAGCGACGACCTTCCTGCGGATGCCAAAGAACTGGTGCTGAACGCCGGAACTACGGACAACGTCACCACCGGATTGCTCAGCCTGCACCGCGGACTGTTCGTGAAGTTCTATTGCATTGCCAATGACACGCAACCGGTGAAAGCGGATGGCGATGAAGTAGTAGCCGACGACTTCACGCCTATCACCTTTACCGCCGGAAGCAGCACGATGGAGAGGGCGGGCAGCCCTACCGAAGCGGATTTTATCCAATATCACACCCGTTTGCTGGATACCGGTGTGCTGAACGTACCTCTGGCAATGGCAGGGGCACAGACTTTGCCGCTGGATTTGACGGATGCTTCCATCAGCACCCGCTTGCAGGTTAACTTCAAACTTACCCGCCTTGCCGCCCGCTTCGATGTGGTGAACAAAGCGGATGAATCCCGTTTCACTATCGAGTCCATCTCCATGCTGAATGCGCGTCGCGCGGCAGGCTACTTCCCGATAGTTGCTTGCGGAACATATCCTGCCGCAGCTGCCGACCTGATGACCACTGCCGACAAACCTTTCACAGGTGACAATGCTAATATTGGTACTCAGACGGGAGCTTTCTACTGCTATCCCAGCTTGCAGGAGGATGGGGGAGCGCTTCTGCTGAAAGGCCGCTACAAGGTGAATGAAACCGAAACCAAAGAAGTGTCCTACCGGATTCCTTTCCGCCAGCAAGGCGTCGATGGACAGGAAACCTATCTGGACATCAACAACAATCACCGCTATACCATTGGCATCACTGAAGCTGATGACCTGAGGCTGGAATTTACCCTGAGAGTGGCGGACTGGACGGACGATGGCAGTATTGATGACTATGAACCGGACAACGATCCGGGAGAAATTACGGTTACTATTCCTGATGCTTATCAAGACCGGTCAACGGCTACTTTAGATCCTGACCGTAATGTATATACCGTAAGTATGTCTCTCGACGCCGGAAGTTCTTTCGATATGACGGTAGGCTCCGCTTCTCCGGGCATCAAGATTGTGTATGCCGGTGGTCCTTCCGCACAGAGTAATAATTGGCTGACTTGTACCAAAAATGCGCCTACAGGCTTGGCTTCGGGTAGTAGCTATACATTTAAAGTGACGGACGGTTACAGTAAACTTTTTCCCCGTGCCACGGTACGCGTATACGATGTGCTTTCCGGTACGGAAAATATACTTTATGTAGATGCTGTTTCTGTTCCTCAGCCGCTGACTACAACGCAACCTGCTAAAGCTCCCAACGGCACGAGTGATAATCCGAATTCATTCGATGCTGGAAGCGCTACAGTAACGCTCTATCGCATCACGGGCAGTAGTGCGGATGTGTCATTTGTGTGTCCCGATGAAATGGTGCTGGTGGGTAAACCGAGTTGGATGGATGTATCGGAGCCGGTGAAAAACGGTACGAAATACACGTATACTTTGACGCTGAATGATCGTGATGTTGTTCTTCCGAGTACTACTGTGGCAGGCACACGCGCTTCAGTGGCGGAGACAACTGACAATACCGTAGTATTTGCTAATTCTAAAAACACCTCGACTCTGAAGGTGCCCATTACCATAACATTGAAAGATGCCCCCATGACGCTTAATTTCGCCGCACTTGGAGGAAGCAATAATAGTTATGTTGAACCTTCGGGAGATGTTCCAGGTAAAATCACCATGAGTGTGGCGAATGGTAATACTTGTTTGGTTCCTGCCGTCTCGATGGATGGAGTAGAGGTCGTGTTCGATTTTGGCGGAAATACTGAGTGGCTGACATCTACGGTAACCACCACTGATACTTCTGCGGGATCGAAGCAGCAAAATGTTAAGTTTCAATTGGCGAATGATAAACTTGCAGGAGCTAAAGATGTGACCGTGACGCTGAAGAATAAGATTGGCGGAGTAGACCGGAAGTTTACGATTAGTCCGAATGTAGGAAGTCTGTCATTTTCGGGAAATTCCTCATGGGGAGTGGATGTTCTTAATACAGGTGCTAAAGCGATGACCTTATATAAGGTAGCCAGCGGTAATTCAGAGAAAATGAAGATAACAGTAAATTCCTGGGGTGGTAGCAAGGTAGAGAGCAGTAATACAAATATAGTGAAAGTAAGTGGTTCTGCTGAACAGAGTGTAGATGCTGCTACCTACCAACTTGTAACTACAGGTTTTGGGACTGCAACATTAACGTTTACCAATCGTGTGGACCCGACAAAGAACGTAACTTATAATGTGACTGTAAACAGTTTTAGTGCTCCGACATTGAATAGCTCTTCCGTAACGTTGAAATCTGTTCCAAGGAATGAGGGAAGCTCTAATTTATCCGCTACTGTCACAGTAACTTCTCCCGTTGGGGGATACGAAGTTTCATCGGGTACTAATAGTTCTATTGCGAGCTACAGTATGTCTGGTAATAACTGTACTGTAAAAGCTGTAAAGGCAGGAAGTACTAGTATAACATTCCGTAATAAGCTGGATAATTCCAAGACTAAAACTTATAGTATTTCGGTTACGGGTATCTTATATGAAGGACAGGCGGTATGGAAGTATTACGGATATTATATTGCTCCTGCCAATGCTGCCACGAATACACAATGGAACGGCAGCATAACCAATAATTCTTATTGCTCTGGTAAGAAAGGAGCATCGTGGCGTATACCTTCGAAAGATGAATGTCGTACTATATTGGGCGGTTCCGATAATGCTGCTGAATCTGTATGGAGAGAGTACCTAAACAAGGGCGTATTTTCGAATGAATACTATTGGTCTACTACTGATGCCGGAAATGGTAACGCATATATCATGCTTAGGTATATGGCAGGTGCTATGGAGATAGCTCCCAAAGAGAAATCATATAAAGGTGTAGTGCGCTGCATAACCCGATAGTAGTCCGTTTCATCCGCGTCGTCCGCGTACCTATTAATTCGTGTCCTCATTAATCTTAGAAACCAAACATATTGTTCAATTAAAAACTTTAAAAATCAATGAACGTAAAAAGTTTAATCGTGCTGTTTGCCTTTGCGGGCTTTGCAGCGAGTTGCTCCAACAGCGACTTTGATGACCCCGGCACCCATCCTACCGATGGCCGCGCCGAGATTCAGATCGCTTTTAGCGGAACCGGAGAGAGCCAGGAATATACCCGTGCCATCGCCTCCGAGAGTGAGAACAAGATAGAGCAGTTACACATCTATCTCTTTGCCGCCGCTGCCCAAACGGGCCCCTTCTATTACCTCGAAACATGGACCGAGGGTACGGATTATGATCCTGTAAACCCCGGTAACACCAACTTCAAGATTCAGGATACCGGTACTTCCAAGAAAGGCATCCTCTATCCCAATGAACTCAAAGGGCTCCCCTGGATAAAGTTGCTTTGCGTGGCAAACAACGGCACGGCTCCGAAGTTCTATGACGAGGCGGGCACGCAAACTCTGAACGCGCTGACGAAAGTAACGACCAATGCCGATGGAACCATCGCTGCCGCCGGCACTACCGAAGCTGATTTCAAAGCTGCCTTTACGGATGCTAACGCCGATGCTACCCTGATCGAAACCCCACTGCTGATGACCGGTGAAGGCATCACCAAAATCAGCGGCGTGTCTAAGGTAGACATCAGTCTGAAGCGCGTGATGTCCCGCTTCGACATCGTGAACGACAAGGCAAAGACGAACCTCACCATTCAGGATATCTACATGGTGCAGGGCCGTAAGAGCGCATCGCTATGGGGAGCAACCCTCACCCCGGTGGATGCCGGGGATTTGACTACCGATCCCCTGCTTGCCCAATACGCCAATGTGGACTTCGACCAGATTCCCGGTGCAAACACGGGTGAGACCGCCAGTGCCTTCTATGTCTATCCCAATCTTGCTACGGATCAGTCCTACCTCGTGATAAAGGGCACATACAAAAGCCCTGCCACCGGTAAACAGGAACCTGTGGAGTATCATGTGGACGTGGCCCGCACTCCCGATGGAGCACCAAAAGCGGAGTTCATCAAACTCCTCGCCAACAATCGCTATAAGTTGAGAATCAGCGACGTCACCAGTTCCAATATCATGGGTACCTTCGAGGTAGTGGATTGGACCAGTGGCGGCGGAATCATAGTAAAGCCCGGCAATGATTCTCCTGTCTTTGTAGCAGCAGAAGCCTTCACCGGTGCCAATGCACCCACGGAACTTACTGCGCTGAATACGGACGCTTCCCCCTACAACTATGAAGTGACGGGAACTGACGGCACAGGTTCTTTCACCATCGAGATAGGTGCCACCGGAAAGGTACGGGCTGAAAAGGATGCGGTGCAGACCACTACCCGTGCGGAAGCAGATAGCGAAGTTACCCCGCAGAGCTGGCTGGTGATAAGCGAACCTGCCTTTGAAGAACGGGATGGCGTGTGGTACACTAAATTTGATATCTCTTATACCAATGCTGTAGGCGTATCTCCCGTAGCCGTACACTTCATCAACGAAGCCGCTTCTTATGATCCTGCCTTGTGGACAACGGTCAACTTCTATGGTCAGAAGAATGTGCCCGTGTTTGCGGCTGCTACAACGGGAACAGGCTCCAAGGGAAATACGGTAAACGTGGATGATGTCAAAGCACCTGCCGCAACTATCTTCAAACTGAAAAACAGTTATGTGCTGTTTGATGTGACCTGCGTGGAGGGTATCACCGTAGGTACTACGGCTGCCGGATACAAGGCGGAAGAGATTGCCGTGAATGGTTTTGTACATACGTATAAGGTATCGGTAAGCGATGAGAGTGCTACTACTAATGGTACTATCGTCTTCCAGAATGCAGGCGATACCAGTAAAGAAACGACACTGACGCTGACTGTTGCTGAACCGAAGATGACGTTTGAAAAATCTACTGATACCAATAACGCGGCTACGTGGGATGAAGGAAGTAGTATGTTGAAAATCGACCTCGATGCTTTGGGAGATGGTACTTGCGACTTCAAAATCAATGCTCCGGCTGGAGTATCGATTGCGAGTCTGGCTTGCCCGTGGGTGAAAATCACTGAATCGAAAGAGTGGGATGCTACGGATACATTTGCTACGTATACCATCGCCAAAGCCACTTCTATTACGGGTACAGGCGACGTGACGCTGAACTTTGTAAATGGGCTGACGGAAACAGGTAAGGATATCAATGCTCCGGGACTGGATGTGAAACTACATAAGGAAGCCGGTAAACCCAGACTCAGTGCGGGTACTACTGAAGCAAGTTGGAGTACATTCAATAAAGGGCTGGATAAAGACTTTTCGGATGCTGCGGCTGCCACTATCACGATGTATAAAGTAGCAAACAGCCAGATCACTGTAAAGATGACTTGTGGCGAGGCGGCTACGTTTGAGGCGGTTACAGGATTGGCTATTGAAAAGATAGGGGCTACGGATGAGTATACTGTTAAGGTGTCTGATGCCAGTCAATTGACTGATGCGACTACTGTGGTGACTGCCAAGAATAGCGTGGATGAAAACCGTACGGCTACACTGACGATCACTTGGAAAGATCCGGCTATCACGGTGGCATTGACGGATGCTGCATCGGGAAATGTAACGGAAAGTGCTGAGGGCGAAAGTATTGTCTATACAGTAGATGTGGACAATATAAGCACTACACCTTTCGTCTTTACCGTAACTGCTCCGGGCGGTGCGAGTGTTGATTTTACGACGGCAATGGCAAATCAGTTCCTGGCAGCGAATGCCGGTAATGCCGGAGGTGATACGGTTGCTGCCGGAACGGCGGCGGTATATACGCTCGAATTGTCTGATGGATCTAAAACGGATGACATTACGCTCGTGTTTACCAATGCTGTGACCGGTGGGGGAGATAAGACGGTGATTCTTAGAAATAAGAATAAACCTTGATACTCCTTGGTATAGCTTTGATTAAATGATAATTTTAGGCGCGGATTACGCGGATTACACGGATTTTTTGATGAATCGATGTAATAGCGCAGCCTTTAATCCGCGTAATCCGTGTAATCCGCGCCTAATCTTTATAACAGGTTTACAAATTATCATTTATGTACTAATTGATATTGACTCATTGACTCATAAAAAAAATACAATGAATATAAAAAACAAATCCCTTTTGCTCGCCGCAGGCTTCCTGCTTGCCGCCAGCACCCTGTTCGTCTCCTGCACCAACGAGTCGCTTACCGAAGCGCCCGCCGGTCCCGACGAACCGGACAATGACAACTCCCGTACGGAAGTGCAGCTTATACTAAAGAACAATCTGACGCTGAAAACCTCCGTCCCCGCCAGTCGTGCGGGAGACGCCATTGCCACGGAAGATGAAAACTTCATCAAAACCCTTGATGTCTATGTGTTCGGCTCCCTCACCGAGGATGGCCCTTACACCTTTCAGGAACTGCACTACTACCGCGACGATACCAGTCTGACGCACCTCACCGGTATCAAGTCTTTCAGCTTCGACCTCAATCCGGGTGCGGAAGCCAACACCACCACCGGCCTGCTGAAACTTACCAAAGGCTTGTTCGTGAAGTTCTATTGCATCGCCAACCGCACCCAACTTTACGGTGTAGATGCCACAGGCGCTTTGCAGCCTTACGATTACTTCTCGTCTCTGGTGCAAACCGCCCCCGGTCAGTCCGCCAATACAGTGACCCCCGGCGTGCCTACCGAAACAGACTTCCTGAAGCTGCAAACCCAACTCATCAACCCTGAGGGTGCAACGGAAAATGATATCTTCGTCAGTCCGCTCCCTATGACGGGTGCCTACACTACGCCTCTGGACCTGACGGACTTCAGCAGTGCCACCCGTGCCCAGATTGGCTTCCGCCTCTCGCGTATGGTCGCCCGCTTCGACATCGTGAATGTTGCCGAGGAATCCCGTTTCACCGTTGAGGGTATCTCCATGAGCAACGGACGAAGTGCCAGCCGTTTCTTTCCCATCGAACCGCTAAAAACAAAAGACGAAACGAATGGTGATCTGATTACATATCCCGAGCGCAAGGTAAAGCCCGATATGCAACATAAGCCTACGGCTGCCGATCCGAAACTTAATATTACTCAAGGTGCCTTCTATACCTGGCCCAGCCTTAAGGACGACGGAGGTTATCTGATTCTGAAAGGAATGTATGACGTCAATATGACGGAATCCCAGCCGGTAATGTATAAGATTCCGTTCAAGCAGATGGTGAACGGGGTGGGCACTTACATCGAGGTGAACTACAACCACCGCTATACCATCGAAATCACCAAGGCAGACCCGATGCGCCTGGAAGTGAACCTGAAAGTGACGGACTGGGAAGAAGATGTGGAACTGGACGACTATACGCCCGACAATGACTTCGACCGCAACACGCCGCTGACGCTGGAAGCAGGCGCCCAGGGGGCTTATGTGACGGACAAGGGGCAGGTGACTTTGATGCCTGAGGCGGCCAGTGAGTTTACTTTCGTGATGGGGTCCAACACTACGCTGAAATCCGAACTGGTGTTTCAGGAGGGTTCCGAGGAGTGGCTTGAGCTGGCTTCCGCCCCTGTCACCCGTGCGACCTCGCAGAACACGAAATACACGGTGACTACCGTGGACGATAAACTGACGGATGTCTCTAAATTGCTTCCCGTCATTATCCGGCTGACGAACCCGGCAAGTGGGATGCGCAAGGATATTAAAGTGTTTGCCACGAAAGGGCCTGAAGTGACGTTGGTAAAGGAAGAAGGAAACACCGGCACCTTTGATGCCAAAACGCTGACGGCTACGATAGAGAATACCGCAGGAAAGACCATCAAGCTGCATGTGGTTTCGGAAAGCCGTTCGGACGGTGGGGATCCACCGACTATTACTACCGGAAGTACGGCGAAGGTTGATGGTGGCGTTACGTGGTTGACGGTGAGTGAAAACGTGGATACTGCCGCAGGAGACTATACGCTGACTTTGGGGGATGCGCAGACTTTGCCGGCAGAGGCAACCGTAACTTTCACTTCAACGGCTTCTACGGTGGGCACTACGGTGAAGGTGGTGCTGAAGGAGGCGACGCCGGCACCGGTGCCATAACTTCTTGTAACTAATTCGAGTTTCGCATGTAGCCTGAAAGGCTTTCATTTTATAGCGTAGGACGTTCCCTACGCTATATAATATTAGGCTTTCAGCCTGCTCTATTGTGTAATTTCAGGCTATATGCAAAACTTAAATCACTAATTAATCAGAATAAAAATGACAATACTCGGTGCAGAATTATCACCCCTATCCGACAGTGTTCCTGTTATCATTGAGGTATACGATCTTTTGAGTGGGAAGCATGATGGTACCATAACCCCTTGGGCTCCCATCATAGTGTCCGGCAGCAGGTTGGATATGTATGCCCGGGATACAGTGCGGCTATGCCTTGTTTCCGCAACAGACGCAAAGCGGGTCATAGAGATCGGGCATATCTATAAATACTCATGTAATAAAGTCATACTGGCTCTGCCGGAGTTGGAACCGGGTGGATATGTACCGGCATTTAAGATATTGCAAGAAGATGGAAGCACATTGCTTCAAGTCTTATCAGTGTTGTGGAATGTTCCCGATAAATGAATCAAGTATTGATTCGTATTTAATAATAATCAATTTTTTTAAGCAATGAACAGAAAAAGAAGACGTGCCTTTCAGGCACTGGATGCCACAGAAGCATCAAAAAAAAGACAACTCGTGACGTAATAGCAGATGGTGTGCGCTGGACGGAGGCCATGCGTGTGGTTCGCGCCGACCATCCGGAGGTCACCATCATTATGCCCGGTGAGAAGATTCAGGTGCATCCGGGTGATGATGTGCGTAGGTTGATTACTCCGTATGTAGCCGTCATCCGTCAGGCGTTGGATAGCAAGAGGGTAGGTGAGTGGAAAGGTTATACAGCCGACTGCCGCGTGCGCCAGGTGCGCCGTTTGCTCACTCATTACTTCTATTTTCATGAAGGCTGCATCAGTGAAGCAGATTTCAACCTGATGGTTGAGGATTTGCTGTTTGTGCATAAGGCGGGGTGATAGGTGTGTATTTTATTCCTGTGTTCCGGCGGATATGTTATCCGCCGATCTTAAGTATCAGGATTTGTAATCTGATTGAATGGAGGCAAATTAAGTAGAGTAGCGAACGTGGAATGAAAAAGAAAGAATCTTTGTTTGGAGAAATAGCAGAAAGAACGCACCTTTGTTTGAATTCAAAATGAATTCCACAGAAAAAGCATAAATTATGGAAGAATATATTGCACCGAATAGAAAACGTATTCCCTATGGGATGATGAACTACGCGGTAATCCGTCGTGATGACTGTTATTATGTAGACAAGACACGGTTTATTCCTATGATAGAAGAGGCGGACAAGTTTTTCTTCTTTATCCGTCCGCATCGTTTTGGCAAGAGCTTGACGGTGAGTATGCTGCAACATTATTATGATATACGCGCCAAGGATAAGTTCGATGCTTTGTTTGGGGATCTTTACATCGGCAAGTATCCCACACGTGACCGTAACAGCTATCTGGTGCTCTATCTCAATTTCTCCGGAATTGTAGGCGAACTGCACAACTACCGTAAGGGGTTGGATGCGCATTGCCAAACCACTTTTGAAAACTTTTGCAAAATATATGCCGACTGTTTGCCACCGGATACATTGGGTAAATTGCGTACTAAAGATGGAGCGGTGGAACAATTGGAGTTTCTTTATCAGGCATGTGCTCGTGTCAATCAGCGCATCTATCTCTTCATTGATGAATACGACTACTTTACTAATGCTATCCTCTCGGATGCTGAGAGAATGAGACGTTATACTGACGAAACGCATGGCGAAGGTTATCTGCGTGCCTTCTTCAATAAAATAAAAGCCGGAACCTATTCCAGCATCGAGCGTTGTTTCATTACTGGAGTAATTCCTGTAACCATGGACGACCTCACCAGCGGCTTCAATATCGGCACCAACTACTCGCTCTCGCCCAAGTTTAATGAAATGATAGGCTTTACGGAAGAAGAAGTGCGCCGAATGCTGACCTATTATTCCACCACCTGCCACTTCAGTCATAGTGTGGACGAACTGATCGAAATGATGAAGCCATGGTATGACAACTACTGCTTTGCAGAGGAATGTTATGGCGGAACCACGATGTACAACTCTAACATGGTACTCTATTTTGTCAGGAACTATCTTGACAATAACGGCAAAGCGCCCCGGGATATGGTGGAGGATAATATCCGCATTGACTATGAAAAGCTGCGCATGCTTATCCGCAAGGACAAGGAGTTTGCCCACGACGCTTCCATTATCCAGACCTTAGTGAACCAGGGTTACATTACCGGAGAACTGAAGAAAGGCTTCCCTGCTGTCAATATCACCAATTCTGACAATTTCGTGAGCCTGCTCTACTATTTCGGTATGCTCACGATTAGCGGTATGTATAAAGGAAAGACCAAACTTACCATCCCCAACCAGGTGGTTCGCGAACAAATCTATACCTATCTGCTGAGCACTTACGATGAAGCCGATCTCAATTTCAGCAGTTACGAGAAAAATGAACTATCCAGTGTGCTCGCCTATGATGGCAACTGGGAAGCCTACTTCGGCTACATTGCCGACTGTCTGAAACGTTACAGTTCGCAGCGCGACAAGCAGAAAGGAGAGTTTTATGTTCATGGCTTTACTCTTGCCATGACGGCACAGAACCGATTCTACCGTCCCATTTCCGAACAGGACACGCAGGCGGGTTATGCTGATATCTTCCTTTGTCCGTTGCTGGACATTTATTCGGACATGAAGCACAGTTATATTGTGGAGCTGAAGTATGCCAAGTACAAAGATCCCGAAAGTCGTGTGGAGGAATTGCGCCGGGAAGCCGTTGAGCAAGCTAACCGCTATGCGGACACTGAAACTGTAAAGAATGCCGTAGGTACCACGACGCTCCACAAAATTGTGGTGGTGTATAAAGGAATGGATATGCCGGTGTGTGAAGAGGTGTAGGAACCGGATTATCCGCATTTTTTTATTCATCAATACATTTGTAACTATTTTACTTCTAAATGTTTGTATTTGTTTTCGCGTAAATACTTACCATTGTAATGCACATAAATGGGCGTATATTTGCGGTATGATTGAGATTTGATAGAAATGGAATCTCTTGATATCACGTGCAAATATATAAACAATATGATTGTGAATCCAAAAGAAAAAATGATTGAATACGTTTACGAAAAACGTATCGTCTGTTCAGTGCAAATGCATCATCCGTTCACCCCGAACGCATCATCCGTTTGGGGCATACGCATCATTCATTCGGGATAGATGTATCATCCGTTTTTCCGCAGATATACTTCAGTATATCACTATCTTCTAATTTACTTATGTTATGTACGTTTAGTGGCCGGATGGGTGGCCGCTTTTTCTCGTAACCTGCTGAATGGCAGAAAGAAAAGGTGGCCGAATCGGTGGCCGGAAAATGTTCGTAAAAAATATTAATTCAAAACGCTGTTTATTGATGGATAATAATTCGTTAAGGATGGGCTATGTCATGGTTTCCCGGGCATTGCTGCTGGATATTTATGGGAAACGGGGTGCGGCCGATGGCGAAGAAGAAGCGTTTCTGCGGGTACTTACTCACGTTAACTACCGGGATACGACGGTTCTTCACGGAGGTGTGCAGGTGGCTTGCGGCAGGGGAGAATCGGTCATTTCCTTTCTGGGGTGGTCGGATATACTGGGATGGACAAGGGCACATACACGGCGTTTCTTTGAACATTGTTTTGCTAAGGGAAGTATTGAAAAAGTGGTGGGAGATTTGCCCTGTCATATTCGTGTGCCGGGCTACGATGCTTGGACGGGAAGTCCGGGAGGAAAGAAGCAACCGGGCGAAAGACTTGTGGACGAGGCCTTGCAGGTTTTTATTGCCAGATACAGCGAAGTGACTCATCTGCCCATAGAGAACAAGGGGCAGATTTCAAAAGCTTGGAAGCGATTGTCTACCCGGGAAAGGGGGCTGGCTACGGAGCGCATCGAAGATTACTATTATAATCTGGACAATGTGCAGTATTGCTACAGGGCGGTCCGCTATCTGGAATCTAAAGTGTTTGAAAATGAGTTTTGCAACTCATTTCTGTAGGGTTATGAATTAATTCACCACAGATTACACAGATTGACACAGATTCTATTTTATTGATTATTAGATTAATAAATCTGTGTCAATCTGTGTAATCTGTGGTGAGTCTTATTCATTCCTTTCCCATTATGAACTAAATGAAAAATTGAATATATAACAATGATGACTGAAAATATACTGAATCCTCACGACGCCCGGCTGGAAGAAGTGGTGCTGGGCGCCTGTCTGGCGGAAAGTACCGCCATAGCCCTCGTAGCGGATAAACTTCGTGCTGAGATGTTCTATGAAGACAATAACCGAGAAATTTACTCCGCCTTGTTGGCGTTACACCATACGGGGCGTCCCATCGACATTATCACTGTGAAGAATGAACTCGCCGCACGTGGCAAACTGGATGCCGTGGGCGGACCGTTCCGGATTACGGCGCTGAGCGGAGGTGTGGCTTCTTCCGCCCATCTGGAATATCATGCGCTCCTTTTGCGGGAGAAGTTCGCGCGGCGTGAGCTGATCGTAGGGCTACACCGTCGTCTCGCCGCTGCTGCCGACGAAACAGTGGACCTGGACGAAACGCTGGCGGAACTGCACCGGCTCCTCGACCACCTTGAAGGAGAAGCTTCCTTTACCGACTGTATGCGCGACATGGATCAATTGATGCTGGATACCCTGAAACAAATGGATGCTCGTGTGGCAAACAATCGGGACGGCGTAACGGGAATCCCTGCCGGGCTCGCCGACCTCGACCGCCTGACGGCAGGCTGGCAACGGGGTGAACTGGTCATCATTGCCGCCCGCCCTTCCATCGGAAAGACCGCTTTCGGTCTGCACCTGGCATTGGCGGCGGGGCGTGCGGGTAAGCATGTAGTGGTATACAGCATCGAGATGATGGGCGAACGGCTGGGCGACCGTTGTCTGTCTGCCTGGGCTACCGACCTTAGTGCCACCCATCTGCGTACCGGTCAACTCTCTGCCGACGAGCAGCAGCAGGCACTCGATGCCGCCAGGGAGTTGGCAAGGCTTCCCATTCATGTGGACGACAATCCTAAAACGGGTATGGATCATATCCGCTCTTCGGCACGCCTGTTGAAGGGGAAGGGACGCTGCGACTGCATTATCATTGACTACCTGCAACTCTGTGAGATGAAGTCGGAACAGAAGAACCGTAACCGCGAACAGGAAGTGGCCGAGGCAAGCCGGAAGGCGAAACTGATGGCGAAGGAACTGGATGTGCCGGTGATCCTGCTTTGCCAGTTGAACCGCGACTGCGAGACGAGGGCCGACCATCGTCCGGCGTTGAGCGACCTGCGTGAGAGTGGCGCTATAGAACAAGATGCCGATGTGGTAATGTTGCTCTACCGTCCTGCCTTCTATGGGATACCGACGGAACGCAAGAGTAAGTATCCCAGCGAGGGGCTGGGAGTGGTGATCGTGGCGAAGCATCGCAACGGAGAGACGGGAGATGTGTACTTCGGACACAACACCAGTATGACCAAAATAGGGGAATATGTGCCGCCGATGGAGTGGATGATGAAGAATGCGAAGTAGCTACGAGCTACAAGTTACGAGCTACGAGTTGCTGCGTGATATAAGTGGAAAATAATTGTCGTTTTTGTGGAAAATAAATAACGAAACACTTGACTTTGCCTACTGGATGTTGTATCTTTGTGAAGTGCTTAATAATAGGCATTACAGAATGTTTTTTAATCTAAACCTTAACTTTTATGGATGTACTTGTAGAACGCTTCCAGCGTAGAAAAATCGTGAGTGATAAAGACTCTCCGATGTTGTTTTATCTTCGTCAGAAACCCCGCTCTTCCGGCACGGTGGATGTTGACACCCTTGCCGCCAGTATTCAGAAGAATTGTGCTATGACCAAAGGTGACGTGAAACACGTGATCGAAGCTTTGGTGGAAGAAATTCAGGGGACGCTTGTCAATGGAGACAAAGTGAAACTGGATCAGTTTGGGATATTTCACATGACGTTCCGCTGTTCGGGCGTGGAGAAAATGGAGGATTGTAAGGTAAGGAATATCAAACGGGTACATATCCGTTTCACACCGGATAAAGGATTACGATTGGTGAATGGAACCACGGCGGAAACCCGAAGTCCGGCCAATGTATCCTTTGCTCTGGATAAAAAGGAGGATGAAGATGGTTCCTCTTCCGGTAGCCAGGGAGGTGGTAATTCCGGCGGAGGCGGTGATCTGGATGAAAATCCGCTGGGGTAAACTTTAATCTAAACTTGAATAGTTATGAACAAGAAATTGACTTGGGATGTGGTGTTGAAAATTGTAATTGCCGTGGCTTCGGCTGTGTTGGGAGCATTTAGTGCGCATGCGATGACGGTGAAATGATGCCGGGATAATACATTAAGAAATGAGAAAAATTGATTTAATCGTCATTCATTGCAGCGCCACCCGCGCTGACCGTTGCTATACGGAATATGACTTAATCACAGACCACCTGCGCCGGGGATTCTCCGGTGCGGGTTATCATTATTATATAAGGAAGAACGGGGATATCAAGAGTCTTCGCCCGGTTGAAAAATCTGGTGCGCATGTTCGCGGATATAATGCTCACTCTATTGGTGTGTGCTATGAAGGTGGCCTGGATGGGAATGGCCGGGCTGCTGATACAAGAACAGATTTGCAGAAACACTCTCTCCGTGTATTGGTGATGCTGTTGTTGAGGGATTATCCGGGTTCCCGGCTGGTAGGGCATCGTGACCTTAGCCCTGACTTGAACGGCAACGGTGAAATAGAACCGGAAGAGTGGGTCAAGGAGTGTCCCTGTTTCAATGCTGAGACGATTTTGCAGGAAACGCCCGTCAATCCGGGTTATTTTATATAAAAAATGTTATCAAATGAACAATGTCAGTGTATCATTGTTACTTTTGTAATGATTTCAATTTAATTTAAAAATACGATTATGATTACTGAAAAATTACAAAATGCAATTAACGAGCAGATCACAGCTGAAATGTGGTCGGCTAACATGTATTTGGCTATGTCTTTCTATATGGAGAAAGAAGGATATTGTGGTATGGCACATTGGTTGAAAAAACAGTGGGCAGAAGAGAACGAACATGCCTGTGCATTGGCTGATTACGTAATCAGACGTGGCGGTAAAGCCAAAGTTGATAAGCTGGATGTAGTTCCCAATGATTTCGGTACTCCGCTGGAAGTGTTTGAACAGGTATACAAGCACGAATGTCGTGTATCCGAAATGATCGACAAGTTGGTGGATGTGGCTGCTGCCGAAAAAGATAAAGCAACGCAGGACTTCCTGTGGGGATTTGTACGCGAACAGGTAGAAGAAGAGGCTACTGCCGCAGGCATCGTTGATATGATAAAGAAAGCCGGTGCAACAGGTGTCTTCTTTGTAGATGTGAAATTGGGCGAACGTTAATAGTCTTTTTGATATAGAATTGCCAAGTAGGGAAGCTGTCTGAAAAAAATCAGACAGCTTCTTTTTTGTTTTCTTGGGATTATACATATTTTATTCTACCTTTGTTCCACTTATGGATCAGATAGTTGGATAATGAAAAATACATTTCTGCCTATATATATATGGATTTTTCTGTTTTTTTTCGTTTTGAACAGCTGTTCGGATCGGGAAGAACGGCGAATTTTAATCGTGCATTCTTATGAGGAAAGCTATGTCGGCTATCCTGATTTCAATCGCTTGATAGATAAAGAATTCAGAAGAAACGGGGTGAATGCAGATATTCGTATCGTATATCTGGATTGTGAGGCTTTTCAGGAAAAACATTTCTAAGGCAGGCAAAGTGGTTTCTCAGGTGCGTTGTGACTTTAATGAAAAAGGCTATCAGTGGTGGGAGTTTCGCTATAAAACGATACTGCTTCCCGGTGGAGGATATAAATCGTTTCAGAATTGGTTGACAGTATTTATATGACTCATCAGATGTTGATTCCCGAACAATTGGAATTCATCAAAGAGTTGGATGCGGTACAGGTGGAAGTGATGGTTGATAAGGGACGCTTGACACAGGTGATCACTAATTTCCTGAATAATGCTTCTAAGTTTACTAAAACCGGATATATCAAGTTGGGATACCGTTATCTTTCTGAATCGGACCGAGTGGCTATCTATGTGGAAGGTACCGGAAGAGGCATTGAACTCTCAGAACAGAAAATGATCTTTAGCCGTTTCTATAAACAGGATGAGTTTTCGCAAGGAGCCGGCTTGGGACTTTCTATCTGTCAGGTGATTGTAGAAAAATTGCGGGGCAAAATCGAACTGTGGTCGGAACCGGGGAAAGGAAGCAGGTTTACGGTGGTGCTGCCGGTGGTAAAAGCTACAAGCTACAAGTGACGAGTTGCAAGTTCCTTTCGGTGTGGTAGTCTGGCGAATAATTATTCGCTTACGAATACAGCGCAGCAACTTGTAACTCGTCACTTGTGGCCCGTAGCTTATCGCGCTTTAGCGCGATAATACTCCAAGTTCTTTTCCTACCTTGATGAATGCATCTATACACTTGTCAAGATGTTCTCTTTCGTGTCCGGCAGAGATCTGTACACGGATGCGTGCCTGGTCTTTCGGAACCACGGGATAATAGAATCCGGTGACGTAAATGCCTTCTTCTTGCATACGGGCGGCGTAAATCTGCGAAAGTTTGGCATCATACAGCATCACGGCGCAGATAGCACTTTGTGTAGGCTTGATGTCAAACCCGGCGGCAGTCATTTTTTCGCGGAAGTAATTAACGTTTTCTACTAATTTGTCATGCAGGGCATTGCTTTCTCTCAGCATATTGAAGACTTCGATACTTGCACCGATCACGGCAGGAGCAACAGAATTGGAGAACAGATATGGGCGACTGCGTTGGCGCAGCAGGTCGATAATCTCTTTGCGTCCGGTGGTGAATCCGCCCATGGCTCCGCCAAAAGCCTTACCCAGTGTACCGGTGTAAATATCCACACGTCCGTAAGTTTTGAATAGCTCGCTTACACCGTGGCCTGTTGGACCTACTACGCCGGCAGAGTGAGACTCGTCTACCATGACTAAAGCATCATACTTTTCTGCCAGATCACAGATTTGATCCATCGGAGCTACATTGCCATCCATGGAGAATACACCGTCTGTTACAACAATGCGGAAACGCTGGGCCTGTGCTTCTTGCAGACACTTCTCCAGTTCGGCCATGTCGGCATTGGCATAGCGGTAACGTTTGGCCTTACACAGGCGTACACCGTCAATGATGGAGGCGTGGTTCAGGGAATCGGAGATGATAGCATCTTCCTCGCTGAATAGAGGTTCGAACACTCCGCCGTTGGCATCGAAACAAGCAGCATAGAGGATGGTGTCTTCGGTTTTGAAATAGTCGGAGATAGCAGCTTCCAGTTCTTTGTGGATGTCTTGTGTTCCGCAGATGAAACGTACGGAAGACATGCCGTAGCCACGGTGATCCATCATCTTTTGGGCAGCGGCAATCAGTCGCGGATGGTTGGACAAACCCAGGTAATTGTTGGCGCAGAAATTCAGCACTTCCTTCCCTTTTACGGTGATGGCGGCTTGTTGCGCACTCTCGATCAGGCGCTCTTCTTTGTAGAGTCCGGCCTCTTTAATTTCAGCAAGCGTATTGCTGAGGTGTTCTTTCATTTTCCCGTACATAGCTTTATAAATTAAAAGTTTGTCATCTTATTACTAAACGATACAAAGGACACGATTTTTCTTCAAATAAACAATAGCTTAATGATAGAAAACTTAATATCTCTTTGAATATCAGTATAGTTTGAGGCTGTAAAAAAACTTTCCGACAATAAATCGGAAATAAACTCTATTATGTGCTATCAAGATTTTGCGGTTTCATTAATCGTATATTATAAATTCCTATATTTGTGCATCACTAAAATGCTATTAATATGAAATCACTCATTAAAATCATCCAAAGGATGATGAAAGAGCGTAAAGCTCGTCTGGAGTTAAAGAAAGAACAAGCTTTGAGAGAACGATGTGTTGATTATTCAACAAGATTCAGAGAATATTGCGTTCCTTACTATACCATATATAGGTTCATTAAAGAAGGTAAGTGGTAATCAAACATTGTTGCATAACAAACACAGCTGAAAGCGAGAATCTTATTTTACTTATAGATCCATTGCTTTTAATGTAAATAATAGAAAATTTATCTACTTTGTAAAATCAGGTTCTCTATTACTTTTCTAGTATATTCACTTTGTATGACATTTGCTAGATTGTAAATAAATTCATCCTGATTATTACAATCCAATTCCTGCTTATTAATCGCATCTCTTATTGTCAAAGGGTAGAAATCTAAAATAGAATATACGACATCAAATAGTGCCATCTTGTAGTTATTCATTTTAGGAACTACTACATTGAAAGTACATTTTATTATATTAGGCACTTTAGTTATCGGTGCGTATTTTGCGACGAAATCAGAATCTATTTCTAAAAATGGTCTTTCATATATTTCTCCCATTAATATGTTATTTGTAGATTCTTTTAAGAAGTCAGCTTGTTCTTGTAAAATACTTTTTGGGGATTTTTTTTCTGCTATAGTAAAAGTGCCCCATAAATTTCTATCTGTCATATTGTTATATTTTTAAATTAAACTTTATTGGTAAATGATCTGAAATTTTTTTATTGATAATTTTTTTATCCGTTAAAAGGTTTATGTTTCTAACATTAGTTAGAATTTCAAGCCTTTTATTATCAAAGGTATCAATTAATTCTGGTCTGATAAGCACTTGATCGTATAAATGCCAGTAGTAATTAATTGCATCACTTGAGTTATAGTACATTGTACCTGATACATTCCCACAACCATTATCACCTAGAAATCCCCACATAGGATTATAAAAGAAAGAATAATTATTTCCTCTAACTGTGGAATGTTCTTGTTTGGCAATAGACTTTTCCATGACTGCATGTAATCCTCTCGTTTTGATAATTCCATAATCAAATGGGTTCATGTTGAAATCACCGCAAATAATTGTACGTTTATGTCCTACTTCTTTTTCTACCACATCTACAAAGTCTTTAACATCTTCTGCATATTCTGATAAATTTAGATCTGATTTGTTAACTTTAGATGGGAGATGGCAAGTAATGAGTGTTATTTCATTATTAAGTAAGGGGCTAAAATATTTTTTAGCGCTAAAGCCTATGGAATCTCTAATTGCTTGGATAAGTTTTATATTAAATCGTGTAAATATCTTTACTTTATCATACTCTGCTATTGGTATCAAATATTCATATTGATATGTACAAGGTTGCTTATTGATTATTGCCAATAACTCATCTTCACTTGTATATAATGGATATTCTGCAATCATTAATATGTCAATATCTTCTGTATATATCATATCCCGGATGATGCTAAAGCAATTTTTATTTTTGTTTATATTCCAAAATAAGAAATTCATTGTATTATTGCATATTACTATTTAAATTGTCTTTAATTCATTCTTTAACATAATAAGTTCGCCTTTTTGTTTTTTATTTTCATCATTTAACATTTGAATTGTTTTTGCCTGTTCATTGATTGTTCCTTGGAGTGTGGCGATAGTATCTACTAATCGAGAAATACGTTCTGTGTTCTCGTCTTTTGATTGATTTGCTGATATTAGCATCTCACCCTTTCCACGAAGTAACCATTCTGCTGATATATCATCATAGTTATCCAATATTGCATTAATCGTTGGTACACTGATTTCACTTACTCCGTTAAGTTGTCTGCTCAAAGTGTTCTGCTTTATGCCACATTTTATGGCAAATGCCCTGTCAGTTAGCTTGTAGTAAGCAATAACTTCTTTAATTCTACTAATCATAACAATCCTTTTAAAGTTAATATATCCAAATATGGATAACTAAATCCGTAAAATGATTGCAAAATATCCATATATGGATTATATTTGCATCATCAATCAATCAATACTCCAAATATAGAGATAAAGATTGATTTTTCAAAGGAATGTTTCACTTAAAATAAACGCTAAAATGAAAAAGTACAATTTATCAGAAATTATGAAAACAGCTCACAATCTTTATAAGACTGGTAAATATACTTGGGCTGAGTCTTTGAAAAAGTCTTGGAAAATGGCAAAGTTTAGAATCTCTACGAGAATAGGAGCTTTGCAAATCAAACAAGAGATGGAAGCCGCTAAGGATGCTGAGAGAAAGCGATTGCAAGAGATAAACGCTCAGTATAGAGATGTCATTCCTGCAAAGAGAAGTCGCTATGACAGTTTAGACATTCCTGCATCTGCGTATTACAATCCAAACAGTACCGGAAGGTTTGGAGCCCACTACGTAGGTGACTAAATAAGGGTAATTCGCAAGAAGGTATTTCTCTTACCGGGCAAAAGAAGCTGGGGCATTGCATAGAAACGCGTATATGCGAAGCCAACCGTCCGGGCGAATACTCTCCATTTGAAAGTCAAACCAAAAACTATAAAGCTGGGATTTCCCGGCACCCAGTCCGGCCTTTGAGCCTACCCTTTGAATGGAGACTGGGAACTATAAGAGAAGAGTTCTATGACTTATTGGTAAATGGAGGTTGTAAGTTTCCTCTGCTGAAAACCAAATCGAGGTGAATAGGCACAACTTACCAACGACATAATGCTGTGAGGAAGGGTCAACCTCATGTCGTTGTAAAAATAATCAGTTAGACAATTTATTGTCGGTAAATCGTGGAATTTACTTTATGTATATAGGTGTTATAGCTCAGTTGGTAGAGCAAAGGACTGAAGATCCTTGTGCCCTGGTTCGATTCCAGGTGGCACCACTAATATTTAATCATAAAAATGATAATTATGTCAAAAGTATTACACCTCTTATTTTTAGGGATACTGCTTGGATTGGTGGTATTGATGTTGGCTTCGGTTGTTTCCTCATGTTATTTTTTCATCACAACATTTACATTGGATGATTTTGAAGAAAGAACCACTTCATTTATTCTTGGAATAGTGAATGCATTATTTACTTATGGTATATATCATGCTGTTATGCATGGTTTTCAAACTCTTATTGATAAGGTGAATAACATTAAAAATAAATCTAAAGAAAACAGTGGTGAAGAAAATTAAATGTAGGAAGTACCTTGTTTTCATTGCTGAACAATCAGAAATAGATGATTTTGTTTTTTCGCAATCTTCTGTTGATAGGCTCATAGAGTCTTTAGAACAGTCTGCTAATGATTTGTATGAACAGAGTGTCAGGCAGCGAGAACTTGTTGAACGTAGTTTAATTAATAAGCCTATCATGCGTATTGTGAGAAAGAATTGATGTGAATTTTTAAAACTGGAGCTTATGCACGTTTATAAGGACATTGAAACAAGGGATTTATTGAAATTAATCCCTATTGAAGATGTGATTGAGTATCACGGAATATACAATCTCATTTCTGAGTATGGTATTGATGTAACCCTTGACCGGATAGGTGAGGAAGAGATTCTAAAGTACATCGAGGCAACGGGACTGCTTGCGGAAATAGAAAGGAAATCCTTAAAGAATGGTATGAATGAAAATAAAAATTAGATTACCGGTATTTATGCGCAAATTTTTAATCAAGAGGATTAAAATGCGGGTTTATAATAAAGTACGTTCCTATGGTAATTACCAGGAAGCGGTTTCTTTTGTTGTTAATGCTCCTTTAAATGAGTGGCGCATCAGGTTATGGTGCGTCACTCATTTTAGAGATGATTACGGAACAGGTAATGAACGCGATTGGCAGGAACTTTTAGATTACATCATTCATTGAGTATTTTCAAAAGATAATCCATTGTATATCCTACTTCAATAGACTGGGGAAAATTATTAGCTCCCATTCCATTAAATAGAATTACAACATTTCCTTTTGAATTGGTTACGATTTTTGTGATGTTCAATTTGCTGATGATAGCATCTTTGCCATCTATCAACTGTACTCTGATGAAATTTCCCATTTTACTTAATTTTTATATTGTTCGCTACAAAGTTAAGTAAAACCTCCGGTTCAAAAACATACACTAATATAAATTGAGCCGGAGGTCTATTAATTGCGATTGGTTTACATGAGTAAGAATTTATGTAAGGCGTATATCGTTAATGCACAAATGAATAGAAAGAATGAAATATAAGACCATTTTTCACAAAATAAAAAGAGCTTACCTCTCTCACTACCTTTATGTAATGAGAGAATATCTAAAGACACATCCTCGTGGATATATTGTTCTATTCTATGATAGCAGGTGTGAGCAGTCTTGTCGTTCTCTACTTTATTCTCGTATAGGGAAATACTTGAGAAAAGGATACATAATATATCCAATAAAACAGCAATGGCAAGGAGAATCCTGCTGCAAGTGCTGTCCGTGGAAGAGCTGTTTAAAGATACGATTACCGCGAACATAGCGGATGCTACGGCTAAAAAAGTGCTTTGGACTCTAAAAGTCCATTCGTTTCTTTTTTCAAGAACGCTCTGGTAGTGTTCTACCAAATCTAAATAACCATTCATATAAGCTTAATTTTTTGTTTGACGCTTCAAAATTAAGCAATCCTCCGGTTCAATTTACATTAGCGAATAATCTTGAATCGGAGGTCTTTTTATAATCATATAATAATCAGTTAAATAACTAATATGAAAGAAAATAAGAAAAGTATAATGTGCATCATCCGTGAGATGGAGAAGGATGCAAAAGAGGTTTTTCCTATTTCCAAAAGGGCGTATGTCCTTAATCTGATATCCTATCGGCTTAAGGAAAAGGAACCTGGAAAGAAATGGGAGATAAAATCCGATAATGAGAAGGGTGTTTTTACTGTTACCCGTACCACTTAGAATTATGGATGCGGCGTATGTAAATGGCACCGCTGAGATATTGCTTGACAGTATTCTTGATGTGATGTCTACTGAGGCATTTAGTAAGGATAAAGCTGCGTATATAGTCGGTGGTGAGAAGAAGTTGTTGAGGCTTATAGAAGCCGGGGAGATTGATAGCGATAAGCCGTCTAATAGCCAAAATGGTAAATGGCGATGCAATGCCGCTCAAGTTCTGAGGCATTGCAGGTGTACGAGAAAGAAGAAGTATAAACGAAAACGTAAAAGTCAAAAGAATGAGAAAAATTAGAGTGGTTCAAATTCTGGCAGTTATCTGCGCAATGTGGGCGGCAGTTTGGCTGTCTGATGGCGATGGAGCCAGTGCAAAGGAACGTGCTGCCGGAGTGATTATTATGGTATTGTTATTGGTGATGTTGACAATCCAGCATCTAATCGAAGAGCAGTCGAAAAAGAAAGCTGATAAATAATAGGTTCTTCGGTGTAGCTCAGTTGGTAGAGCGTATGATTTTTTGAAGGTTTTATCATAATGTCGGCGGTTCGAGTCCGTCCACCGGAGCAAGTAACTTGTGAAAGCGAATATGTATCATAACAATGGTGCATCATCAATCAATTAAAAGTCCACCGACTGTGGTCGGTGGCATTACGGACAATTAGCTCAGTTAGGTAGAGCGGTACATGAAATAGTGTTGGTAGTTTGTCATGGTATCTTTTTAATGGTTTCATCATGTACAGGTCGCGGTGTTCAAGTCCCGCATTGTCCACGAGGATAGTCCTCATATTATTAACCAATAATGCCGGTGAAAAGGACACCGTCGGGACAGCCCCGGTATTTATTTGATTTATAATTATTCCTAAAGTAGTTTGTTTACATCCCGGTGTAGCGTGATTGCTTATCCGGGAGCAAGTAACCCGCGAGGGGGAATGCATTTAATGAAATTTAGTAGTTTTGTCGTGTTTATTTTGTGTTAGTATTGGGTGTATCGTCTGTGAAGATAGTACACCTTTTTTATTTCGGAGAAGTGGCGGAATTGGTAGACGCTTTATTTACAGAGATGGTTAAGGTGTAATGGTCGCACAAAGTCATGAAAAGGTGAAGGTTCGAATCCTTCTAATCAAAAATGTAAATAAGTTCGGACGTGAATCCCGGTTCGAGTCCGGGTTTCTCCACAAGCCTTTAGGATGGAAGAAGCGAAATAGAAGCAAAAAGGCTCATGTAGTTTACGGGCTGCTGGTATAGATTCTGGCTGACACGACGGAAAGACGCCGAAAGACTGCATGGGTGTTTCTATTAGAGCTGAAGTTGTTATCATGTGAATGCCCCGGAGAATACTCTTCGGGGTTTTTAAATGGTGAAAATGGCGTTAAAATGGCGAAGTTTCTGTTTGCTTATCTTGTCAATAAAGGATAACTTTATAGATGTAATAAACTATAAGTCAAACCAATAAATTAAATTATGAACGCGAATACTTATCCAAGTGTTGAAGAACAGGAAATGAATCTCAGTATTTTCAACAGTGTTAAAAGTGTACCAGCAGAAGCTCTTAGAGAAATTCAGGCAGGACGTCTCAGAGGTAAAAGTGACATTAGCCCAATGTGGCGCATCCAGAAGATGACAGAAGTGTTTGGAACTTGTGGCATTGGATGGAAATATGAGATTGTCAAACAATGGCTTGAATCGTTTGAACAACAGATTCGTGCTTTCTGCAACATCAATCTTTATGTGAAGATTGGTAATGAATGGTCTGCCGCTATTCCTGGCACTGGTGGTTCATCTTTTGTAGATCAAGAGAAAAATGGCCCTTACGTTAGTGATGAATGCTATAAGATGGCATTAACTGATGCATTGTCAGTGTCCATGAAAGCGCTTGGAGTTGCTGCTGATGTCTATTTCGGGTATGATGGTAAATCCAACAATACTAAATATAATACAACTCCACCTTTTCAGGATAATCAGGGCGGAATTACACCTGTTCCGGCTGCACAGCCTGCTAATTCTACATTTAAGGTATCTGATTTGGAAAAGGCTCTTAAAGATATGAGAGAGGTTAAAAGTAGGGAAGAGCTTGAAAAGGTCTGGTATGCAAATAAGCCTTTGACGAACAACAAGGAGTTTCTTGATGTGACAAAGCAAATGAGTATTATTTACCCCAAAAAAGAAAGTGTATGATAGATTTGATAAAATCAAATGTGGTCTTCAATGAGGAAGACCACACTTATTTCCTTGGAGACAAGGAACTGTTCGGAATTACCGGTATGATTGGCAGGCAATTGTTTCCAGGAAAATATGGTAAGATTCCTAAATATATTTTAGAAAAAGCGGCGGCCAAAGGACGTTTTATTCATTCGCAATGCCAATTTGTTGATGAAACAGGTTTGTGCACTGACTGCATCGAGGCTTCTAATTATTTGAAAGAACGTACTTCTGCCGGTTATGTTCCTCTAGCCAATGAATATCTGGTATCAGACAATGAGTATTTCGCTACTCAAATTGATAATGTTTGGTTGAAAGTTGATAAGATTGCTCTATGCGATATAAAGACAACTTATTCTCTTGATAAAGAGTATTTGTCATGGCAACTCTCTATTTGCGCCTATCTTTTTGAACTTCAAAATCCTTTGCTTAAAGTAGATCAACTCTTTGGCATCTGGCTCCGTGACGAAAAGTCTGAGGTAGTAGTGATCGAGAGAAAACCAGATTCTGAGGTGATACGGCTTCTTGAATCCGAAAAGAGAGGCCAACAGTTTGTAGCTTCTGCTCTTGTACCAGCAAATGATAATCAAATAATTGCTGTTCAAAATCTAAATTCAATAATCGAAGTTGAAGAAGCTATTGAAGCATTAGAGAAAGTGAGGGATGGGTATAGGGCTGATTTGAAAAAAATAATGAAGGAAAAGGGTATCAAATCCTGTGAAGTTGGGAGGTTAAAAGTTAGCTATACTGTAGCTTCCAAACAAAAGAAATTTGATTCAAAGAAGTTTCAGGCAGATCACCCCAATTTGTACTCTAAATATCTGACAATTACAAATAAGTCTGACAGTATTCAAATTAAACTAAAATCGGATGAATAGAATAACACTTATCGGGAATGTTGGCAAGGAACCCGAAATTAGAACATTGGAAAGCGGTGCTAAGGTGGCCGTTTTCACTCTTGCTACAAAAGACAGAGCGTTCACTTTACCTAATGGTACGCAAGTTCCAGAACGGACCGAATGGCATAACTTAGTATTATGGAAAGGATATGCTGAGGTAGCGGAGAGTTATATCCATAAGGGAGATAAACTCTATATTGAGGGTAAATCGAGAACAAGATCTTATGATGGAAAGAAAGGTGAGAAACATTATATAACTGAAGTGCATGTTGAGGGGATGGAAATGCTGACATCTAAACAACAAACACCTTCAGTTTCCGTATCACCTTCCCCATCTCAGGAGCATATTTTACCTTGGGAACGAGAAGATATAGTGTTACCAAATCCGTAAAGTTATGGAAATCCTGCTATTGAATACTCCTGAAGGTCTTAAGCCTTGCTATGATAGAGACTATGACGAAAAAAAGAAATTAGTACTCGGTAAAATGTATAAGGCAAAGATTACAGAGCCTCGTAACGTTGGATTTAATAACAAGTATTTTAAAATGATAGATCTCGCCTGGGAGTATCAGAATGAAAAGGTGTGCGAGCATTTTAAGAATGATGTGAAACGCTTTCGTAAAACTGTTGAGGTTGCTGCTGGCCATTGTGATACAGTCTTTAATCTAAGGACGAAAGAGTGGGTGGATGTTCCCAAATCCATATCTTTTGAAGAAATGGATGAGTTTCAATTTCGGGAGCTTTACGACAAAGTGAAAAATGTACTCTTTACAGTTTTTTTACGTGATATCAAGGTGGAAGAGTTTGAACGCTTTCTGAATTTCTAATGAATATCTCTAGAACTGACATCCGGGCAATAGAGCATTTGCTAAGGCAGTGCTCCATTTTTATTGAACGTACTGTACCAAAGGTTTCGCCTGATCAGGACCTGGCTCGTCGATGTAAACAGATGATTAAGAAGTTGAACAAAAAAAAGGATATATGATGCATACATGGTTTGAATGTAAAATCCGTTACGAGAAAGTGATGGAAAATGGTATGAACAAGAAGGTCACGGAACCTTATCTTGTGGATGCTCTCAGCTTCACAGAAGCCGAAGCGCGTATAATTGAAGAAATGACACCGTTTATTTCAGGCGAATTTACAGTATCAGACATCAAACGTGCCAACTATAGCGAATTATTCCCCAGTGAAGAAGAGGCCGCCGATCGCTGGTTCAAATGCAAACTGGTCTTTATTACTCTGGATGAAAAAAGTTGTGCCGAAAAGAAAACATCCACTCAGGTGTTGGTACAAGCTGCCGACCTGCGTGACGCTGTTAAGAAGCTGGACGAAGGCATGAAAGGTACGATGGCTGATTATATCATTGCATCAGTGTCTGAAACACCTCTTATGGATGTATATCCATATGCAGAACGTCCGGAACATCTTGATAGTATAGCTGAAGCTGCAAATTCTCCTGTTGTAAGCCATTTCATCACCTCTTTGCCTGATAATTGCAGGACTTCAATCACAGTAGCCGGCAAAGCTGTTATCATTGATAAAACCGGGCGTAATACCCGTGTTATTCCTGATAATTCGGAAGAGATTCCCAAAGGAAAGAAAAAGCCGAGTGCTAAAGGTTCAGGTAAGGTTAAAGAGAAATAACCATGACCTATGATGAGTTTTTAGAGCAAGAACGTAACCAGTCCTCTCGTAAGAAGCCAGTTGATCTTGAGCATCAAATTCAATGCGCCTGTATAGACTGGTTTCGTTTGGCCTACCCTAAGCTGCAAAGTCTTCTTTTTGCTGTTCCTAATGGTGGCAGACGTGATAAGGTGACTGGTGGTAAGCTGAAAGCTGAAGGTGCCCTTGCAGGTGTTGCTGATTTGATACTGCTTATTCCCAAGAATGGGTATGCTTCACTTTGTATCGAGATGAAAACACCTAACGGCACCCAGCGTGATTCTCAGAAGCTCTGGCAGAAGGAAGTTGAGGCTGTAGGTAATAAATATGTGTTATGTCGTTCATTGGATGATTTTATCCGTGAAGTAACGAGTTATCTGAAAGAGACTGTAATGTGCTGATGTATGGAACGTAAATCATTTGTGTTTTATAAAGAGTGGAGAGAGGCTATTAAGGATTTGCCGGATGATGTCAGGCTGGAAATTTACGAAAGCATTGTCGAGTATGCTACAACGGGAAATATTCAGGGGTTGAAACCATTGGCAAAGATTGCTTTCAACTTTATAAAACCGACAATTGATAAGGATGCCAAGAAGTATTTAGCTATTACAGAGAGAAATAGGACTAACGGTAATAAGGGTGGAAGACCAAGAAACGAAACTCGTGAAAACCCAAATAACCCAATAAAACCCAGTGGGTTTTCTGGCAACCCAAATAACCTTGATAATGATAATGATTATGATAATGAGGATAATAAATTATCCTCCCCCTTACCCCCATTGGGGAATAGAGGAGGAAATTATCTTTCATCTCCTTTATCTCAAAAAGATGGTAAGCCCCGAAATTTTGAAGGTTTATGTGAAAGTCTTAAACACTTGAATCTTTCTGAAAAAGAACAGAATCAAATCTATGTCCTGTCCAATTACGGTGAGATAGGCAATCCAGTCTGGAAGTATATTCAACAGTGCATTGATAGCATTGGAAAGTCTACCTCTGATAAAACCAGAATTAAAACGCCTGGTAGGTATATAATTTATAAAATGAAAAACGAAGAAAATGCTGGAACCTAAGTATTATATAATCAAGATACAAGACACTTATTTGGCTGAATTATTGTATTGGTGGATACAATTTGATAAACCATGTAAGCTGCTATTTCAAAAGCCTAAGTTTGCGGAGAACCTTAATTTAACTGGTGTTCGGGTTACTGTAACTACGGATGAAGCTGCTGAATTTATTCTCAAAGCGAAATCAGCGACTGGATTTAAACTATTAAGAGAAGATGAAAATCACAATCTATTGGAAAACGAATGAGATTGAGTGCATAAGACTGATTAGAGAATTATGCAATCTTCCTTCTGGCATAACTGTAAATGGTGAAACGACAGCCAATGTATGCGAAAAAGATATTGAGTTACTTCGTAAATACGAGAGGCTAGATTTCATCCAGTTACGTAATAAGCCTTGATGAAAATGGCGCTAAAATGGCGAAGTTTCTGTTTGCTAAACTTGTCATTATAAGTTATCTTTACTGATGTAAGGAACTAAAAGTCAAACCAATATAAAAAAAGAATTATGGAAATTCAGAAAATTAAAATCGAGAAAATTAGTGCTTCACCCCTTAATCCGAGAAAGACTTTCGATGAAGTTGCTATTGAAGAACTTGCAGCCAATATTGAGAAACAAGGTCTACTACAGCCTATTACGGTCAGACCTACATCTGAGGCACCATATTTGGATGAAGATACCGGTGAGGTTATTAATGTGAAAGACACTTATGAGATTGTCTGCGGTGAGCGCCGTTTCCGTGCTCTTCAACGGTTGAAAGCAAAGGAAGACGAAGCGAACATTGCCAAAATCAAGGCCCATCGTAAAAAAACAGAGTTGTATCAAACAATCTCCTGCATTGTCAGAGAGATGACAGATGATGAGGCTTTTGATGCAATGATTACCGAGAACCTGCAACGCAAAGACGTTGATCCCATCGAAGAGGCGTTTGCTTTCTCTCAGTTAATGGAGAAGGGACGTACATTGGAAGATATAGCATTGAGGTTTGGGAAATCTACCCGATTTGTTTTCGATCGTGTAAAATTGAACAGCCTAATACCGGAATTGAAAGCTCGGGTTAGGGATGGGGAAATTCCAATTTCCGGTGCAATGATCCTCTCTAAACTTGATGATACCGAACAGGCAAGGTTTCATAAGGATAATGAGGGACAGTGCAATGTGGTCATGATAAGAAGATTTGTGAGTAATTCCTTTATGGAGCTGGATAGGGCAGATTGGATTAAGGATAATGCAGATGTCTGGGATGATTGTACATTCAAATCATGTGCTGAGTGTGAGTTTAGTACAGCAAATCACGGTTGCCTATTCTATGAAATGAATAGCGAAAAAGCTAATTGTACCAATCCTGTATGCTACAAGAAGAAACAACTTGCTTATGTCCTGCGTAGAATACAAGCAGAAAGTGATAGTCTCGTTAAAAATGGTGAGCCTCTGGTATTCGGGAAAACCGTTATTGTTGATGATGGCCCGCAATCATACTGGGGTGAAGAAAAGAGAGCTATACATGATAATACGTTAGAGGCTATTAAGCAGTTAGGGTATTGCATTGTTAATCCGAATGAAACCTTTAGGAGTAAATGTTGGTACGATGAAGAAGATGAACGTCTTCAAAAGATGCTTGATGATTCTGAAATTTACCGCTGTATATCTTGCTTTGACTACTGTGGCCCAGAGTTTAAAGTCCAATACTATTACATTAGAAAAGATGTTGCTTCCACTACATCAGCACTTGCAGATCCTAAAGAAATTGAAAAAGAAAAGGTAAGGGCCCAATTGAAGAGGGCAAAAGAGATCGTAGTGGAAAAGACTGCTGAAACCCTGCGTACCTGGGCACAAGAGAAACCTTACCATGAGCGAAAAGTTGAGTTAACCACCAATGAACAACTTGTATTTGATGTGATGGTTCTCAGTCACTGCAAAAGTTCTTTTCTTAAATCACTCGGTTTGGATAAGTATGATAAAAAGAGTGATTTTGTGAAGTATGTTGAGAATAACCAAGCTGATAGGGCACAGTGGTATCGAGCTTTTATCGCTGAATCTTTGTCAGATAACAATGTGAACTTCTATCCTTATTTGCAGAAATGCCAGAATCTTTTGTTCTCTGAACAGTATCCGGATGAATATCTTGAATTAAACAAAAAACTTGGTGCCTCATTTGAGAAGAAACAAAAGAAGCTCACAGCTCAACTGAAAGCACTTGATAATACTAACACAGAGGAAGCCTAACGGTTTCCTCTTTTATAAAGAAAGGAGTTAAATAATGACAGTGCAAGAACTTATTAACAAACTGATTCAAATTGAAGATAAATCAAAAGAAATTCGACTGTTAAGTGCCGATCACTCAAACGATGCAATAGGTGAAATATCCATTGATGAGAATATAGTTTATTTGTTAGGAAAATAATAAGAATAGAAAGGAGCTAAAACAATGGGTAAGATAGAATTACAAGAAGATTGCAAGTATGAATTTGCGGATATGACCATTATCGCTACTACGGATTCAGACTTTAATCCAATATTGAAAATATCTACTTATGAAGGAAACATTATTATTCTTCCTTCGCAAAGAGATGAAATAATTGTGAAATCAACCGTAGATTAATAATCCTCAATACAAAAGTAAAAAGAAATATTATGGCAAAGGTATTTATAACAAAATATGCCTTAACATCAGGTATAAAGGAAGTGGAAACAGAAATTCATAAATCCACTTTCAAAGATTATCCTAACTATATAAGGGATAGCGCATATTCGTTTCATTACATAGGAAAGGATGCATTCCTCAATAAATCAGAAGCTCTTCAAAAAGCAGAGAATATGAGAAAGAAGAAGATTGCTTCTCTCCGTAAACAGATTGAGAAATTTGAAAAGTTATCTTTTAATGAATAACAAGAAAGGAAGGATGCAAAATAATGAGTAAACAGGTATTATCAATAGAGCAGATGAATCATTTGCAAAAACTTGGAATAGATACAAGTAATGCATCATTTGTGAAAATTGAATATGATGAACATGACGGAGAAAATAGGCATCTTATTTCAATATTAGTTGAGGAAAATCATTATCTGAACGATGATAGTATAAAGGATTCTGTCAACGTCTATACATTGCAGGATATTCTTGAAAAGCTGCCGCCAATAATTGACGAAGTATATTGGCTTACATTAGAAGTTATGGATAGGCGAAAGAACGAATGGAAGATTAAATACGCTTGTATAAATGCAGAATATGAATGCGCAAGTTTTAGTTCAGAGAGTCTTATTGATGCAGCCTATGATATGCTTTGTTGGCTATACGAAAACGATTATCTGCCATTTAAAAACTAATTCAAATCAATATAGTAATGAATAAAAAGGAGCAGCAAGCAATCGACTTTCTTCGCAGCATGGAACGTGACGATCCGATGTGTTTAGGCTTTTCTGGCGGCAAAGATAGTGTTGTAATTCTTGACCTTGCAGAGCGTTCCGGTATAAAGTATAATGCTTCTTACGCAAATACGACAGTTGATCCACCTGGCACAATCAGTTTCATAAAGAAGAATTATTCACAGGTTCAGATACTTCAACCGAAGCAATCTTTTTTTCAGTTAATAGAAAACAAAGGATTACCCGGCAGAATGAGGCGTTTTTGCTGTGAAAGGCTGAAGGAGCAATACGGTATCGGTCAGCGCACAATTGAGGGAATGAGGGCAGAAGAAAGTCAAGCGAGGGCATTATATGAGCCAGAACAATGCGATGCACGCAAATGGATGAAAGGCGCAAAGCATATTCTACCAATTCTTAACTGGTCAGAAACAGATGTTTGGAACTACATCCGAAAATATAGACTTCCATATTCTAAATATTACGATGCGCCTTACAATCTTTCCCGTCATGGTTGTGTTGGTTGTCCCCTCGCAGGATGTAAGCAGATGCAGATGGAATTTAAGATATTTCCCGGCTATGCCCGTAGAATGATAGTCGCCATTGAACAATACATGAACAATAAGCCTAACAATGCTCTTGCTAAGAATTTCAGTGATCCATATGAAGCCTTTTACTTCTACATCAATGAAATGCCTATGCAGGACGTGAGGCTGTTGAAAAAAGGACTCTTTCACTTTAATGCGAAGGAGATTATACAGAAAGAAATATTAAATCAATCTATGTGAATAAAATTGTAAAATCCTACTTTTTCTTTGTGGATGACATTGCATATAGAATAACTCCACCAACAATAATTGTTACTATGATTCCACCACCCCATGAACTACCACCATGAGTGTGATATTGACCAGTTTTACGGTTATAATGCCCTCCGTTTTTATCAGTTCTACCACTATGTGCAAAAGCATATGAAAAATTGATACTAACAATTAGAATAATCAGATATAATACTTTTTTCATTATTTATATTTATAAGATTAATATCACAAAAATAACAAAAATAAAGATAGAATGAAGAAATACGGAATAAATAATTCAAACCTATAAAGTAATGAGCAAACTTAAACTAATAATTAGATGGATGCTACTCCCTTTGTGGCTCGTTATATTTATTGTGTATTTACCAATATGGTATCTGCAAATGAGTTGGTACTATTTTAGCTTTCAAGACTATACAGAAAGCTATTTCAGACTCTTGGATAGATTAAAGGACACTTTAAAATAAGATAATGATGAGCAATTTATTAGAAGATATTAAGGAAGCGAGAGATAATTTGGAAAAACTTGAACAACAATATGTAAGAGAAACAGAACCATGCCATAACGTCAAATGTAGCCTTTATCGAGAAAATAGTAGTTTAAATTGCTGTTGGACTACTTTAGTAGAAGATTGTAAGGACTATTCAAGTGAAGAAGATTGAAAGTAAAACTCAAAAAAAATAAGAAATGAAGGAGAAATATTTAGCAATTGAAATTCATGGCGAAATATTTGTTATGAATAATAGTGATGAATTAGGAGGGTTGATAGATAAAGGTATACCGCATGCGATAGTTGGTCGAATATGCGCTGAAGAATGTAATACAACATGCTTACATTATCGTGGAGGTACGTGCCCCTGTAAGGCAATGAAAGATACTCATGGGAATTTAATTCATGTTTTTGTTTAGTTCTAGAATAAATATGAAGATGGATTGGGGAGGGATTAGCTGTGCACTTATCTGTGCAATACCTATTGTGGCTATTATTTGTGATGCAGTAAAGAAAGTGTTTGAGATGAAATATAAAAAAGAAAATGATAATGAATTATGAAATACATTGTGAATCGGGCTGAATTGTTTGACTCTTCTGATAAGAAGACAGTCATAAAGAATATGAATGAGCCGACTAATGACATAGAGGTCTTTAGGGAAGAAATTTGTGAAAAGTATAGTTGTGAGCGTGCATTGTTAATGTACACTCAGGTGAAGTAATATAAAAAGTATAGCTATGATAACCTTAAACAAGCTTGCAGTTAAATGTTTGAGAACTGCGATCAAAAGAGGGAAAATCGGCAAACATAGTTCAGCAAAAGCGATTATTGTCGCTATATCAGCTGAGTGGCGTGAGTTGTGTAATGCCTCTGAGTATCGTAGTATGCATATTCCTAAATACTCAGAACAAGAGGAAGAAGCTGCCGATGTCATAATCGCTTCGTTGACATATCTTCAAAAAATAGGTTGTAAAGACATAGAACAGCTTATAAAGGACAAGATAAATTTTAACGCCAAGCGAGAGGATTAAGGTTGTTATACTGACTATGGTGATGTTGATTTTGTGTTGTTGAAAAAATAGTTAGTTATGACAGAGATTATTTCTATTGCCCTCCTGGACTTTAACAAGGGGCAACTTGCCGGGCTTCCAAAGAACCCGCGCTTTTTCCGGGATTATCGCTATGAAGCGATGAAGAAAAGTATTTCTGATTGTCCGGAAATGCTTGAACTACGTGAGTTGATTGTCTTTCCGTATTCGGATGGCAGGTACATTGTTGTTTGTGGTAATTTACGGCTCCGGGCCTGTAAGGAACTTGGCTATACCGAGCTTCCTTGTAAAGTATTGGAACCGATTACTCCAGTCAGCAAATTACGCGAATATTCCGCCAAAGACAATATCAATTTCGGTGAGAATGATTTGGATATCTTGCAAAATGAGTGGGATAGGGCAGAGTTACAGGACTGGGGTATGGAGTTTGCGCCGGAAAAGACTGAGGATGAATTCAAGGAACGCTTTGAAGCCATTACGGATGATACAGCCGTTTATCCTCTTATCCCCAAGTACGATGAAAAACATGAGCTCTTCATTATTATATCAAGTAATGAGGTTGATAGTAATTGGCTGCGTGAAAGGTTGAACATGCAGCGCATGAAATCGTATAAGACCGGGAAAGTGAGTAAAAGTAATGTTATTGATATTAAAGACGTTCGCCATGTCCTGCAAGATAGTAATACCAAGTCATAAGCGCCATGACCGGGTGTTCGCTAAAAAACTGGTGAATGATCCAATAATCTGTGTTGCAGAGAGCCAGGCAGATTTGTACCGGCAGTTTAATCCGGACTGTGAAATAGTAACTCATCCTGATGATGTGGTAGGTCTTATTCCCAAACGTAATTGGATGGCAAAGCATTTCAGAGAGTTATTTATGCTTGATGATGATGTACATGCTTGTAAAGCAATATATGCCGAAAAGGGTGAGCCTTGCCGTGTAAAGGATAGGGACTTAATAACTCATATCATATTGTCTTTACATGATATAGCCAAGCTAATGGATGTGCATCTGTTTGGTTTTACTTCCCGTATATCTCCTGTGATGTATGATGAGACTGGATTCCTTTCTCTCTCAAAAATGATAACCGGTTGTTCCTATGGTGTTATCTACAACAAAAATACATGGTGGAATGAGGAAATAAGGCTTAAGGAAGACTTTTGGATAAGCTGCTATATGAAGTATAAGGAGCGCCGGATATTGACGGACCTGCGCTATAATTTTGAGCAGAAGAACACATTTGTCAATGCCGGTGGTTTGGCTTCCATTCGCAATCAGGAAGAAGAGCGTAGATCCATCCTTTTCATCAAAAAGAATTTTGGTGATAGTATCTTGTTGAAGAGTGCTACCAATAACGGGAAGGATAAGACAAAGCAGCTTGTAGAGTATAATATTTCCTGCAAATTTAAATTATAACAGTCTGTAAAAAAGGCGTTTAAATGGCGTTCATTCTGATTGCTATTTCCGTCAATTATGATTAATTTTACTGATGTAATAAACTAAAAGTCAAATAATTAAATTGAAATTATGATTATTAGAACAATTGGAGGATATGATTTCTATGAGGTGAGTTCTGCCATGCAAAAAGCCATCAGGCGAGCTGATACCGGTGTTGCCGGCTTTTTTGCCTTGGAGCTGTGGGCGAGTGGATATAGGGATTATGTTTGGAAGAGATTATTCACCATCAGTGCTGAGGATTGCTTCGGTATCATAACCAAAGAGATTGAGGCTTTATGGCAAGGGCATGAACTCGTCAATAAAAAGGCTCCTCAACCGAAAGGACGCATCTTTGTCAGTAAAGCTGTGATTATCCTCTGTGAGTGTAGGAAGTGCCGGGATGCAGATCATCTGCAAAACTTCATTTACGATAGGAGAGAAGTTGACATTGAAAAGTGGATAGAAGACGTGAGGCGATATCCCATTTCTATTCCTGCCTATACCTATGATGTACATACAAGGGTAGGGAAGAAGCAAGGTCGGACAAAGGCAGAGTTTTTCCAACAGGAATTTAATGCTTTAACTCCCCGGGAGCCTGGATTATTTGATGATTTCCCGTTAAAGAAATAGTTGTGAGCCCACAGTGTAATAGCTGTGGGCTTTCTATATAAGTCAAACCAATAAACCAATGAATTATGAACAGAAAAGAAAGACAAGAGGCGAGAGCTAACAGGTACAGAGAACTTGCAGAAAAAGCTAACAAACAGTCAAACGAGGCTTCTAAGCTAAGTCACAGCATGGTAGAACACATTCCTTTGGGGCAGCCCATACTTGTAGGACATCATTCGGAAAGAGCACATCGAAGTTTATTAGATCGCTCTTGGAACACTTTGGGGAAATCTGTTAAACTTAGCGAGAAAGCTGAGTACTTTGAGCAAAAGGCCGCAGTGGCAGAAAACAATGATGCGATTTATCTTGGTGATGATGATGCTGTAGAACGATTGGAGGCAAAATTAGCAGATCTGGAAAAAAAGCAGGAAATGATGAAAGAAACCAATAAGATCATCCGGTCAAAGAAGTTATCTGAAATTGAAAAGCATGATAAGCTAATTGAATTGGGGTATTCTGAAGATGGTATTAGGGAGGTCTTTACTCCTAATTACATTGGAAATATTGGCTTTCCGAGTTGTTCTATTACCAACAATGGAGCTAATATCCGCAGAGTTAAAGAACAATTGGAGAAAGCCAAGCGAATGAAAGCTACTGAGGATAAAGAGTATAAGATAGGAGATGTTCGTGTTGTTGAAAACTATCAAGAAAATCGACTGCAGTTATTTTTTCCTGGAAAGCCTGATGAGAATGTCAGAACTCAACTGAAACACAACGGTTTTCGATGGTCACGCTTTAACGGCTGTTGGCAGTCTTACCTCAAACGCTGGCAAATAGACCGGGCGAAAGAAATCATAGGAGGTTGATCTATGAATGTTTTTCAGTCTGTACCCCGTAAGGACTGCAAGGTATTTGCGAAATGTGGAATAAAATCCCTTTCGCATTGCCGCAGGTATCGAGGAAACGATGAAGAGTGCAAGAAATGCACTCTCATCCGTCGTAAGCCTCAGAATCGTAAGTTTGATGCAAATGGTAGGGAGATGAAGAAATGTACCCTGTGTGGACATTATTTCTACTTATACAGGTTCTATGATCGAGTAATTCATCATGGAGGTAAAACGTATCACTGTAAATGTTCCCGGTGCCGTATGTGTATGTCCAAAATCAATAGTGATAGAGCTAAGAATAAGAAAATATGAAATATAATTCATTAGCTTTGCTTTTTATGCTGATCGAGAAAAGTATATCCTTTAGATGAAGTCATCTTCATTGATATTGATATTTCAAGCTATTTATGATACCCATGATTGAGTATTTTATATACTTATAGTTTTAGGTAGTTGTGGTGCTTTTCAGAAACTGAAAGTATTTAAAACGTATGCCAGTGATGGCAGGGAATATTTAGACATTGTCACTGATGAAACAATCGTGGATTTATTTGGATTGAGAGTGAATAATAGTTAGTTAAAAGATTCATTGTATAGTATTATAAATGGAGATAATAGAAACCTTGTGTTATAAAATGTGAAAAGCGATATTTTAAAAACAAATATTGTAAATTATTTATTTACTTTGAAAACGACATAGATTTATAATTGTATTAATTAATTTGTTATTTATGAAATATGGTGATTATTTGCGGAAATCAGTTCAATATATAATAATAGTATTTATTATATTTGTTCTGTTTAATTTGTTATATCGTGTGTATTGGGCAAGTTGCCAGTTACCAAAAGATTTACCTGTAATTGATTCTTATGAGGGATATAAACAACCAATTAGTGATGTGCTTTCGGATTCACTTTTAATATATAGTATTTATGTAGCTTTTGTTGGTTCACTTTTAACTTTCATTGCATTTTGGGTACAATATGTATTTAATAAAAAACAACGAAATGAGATTAAAGAAGAACGTTTTTTGAATCAATTTCAATTTTTAATCTCTTTGCATAAAGATGTGGTAAATAAAATAACTATAGGTAATGTGCATGAAGGGCAATGTGGATTCCATTTTATGTTTTATGAGTTTAAAAGTTTATGCTACTATATTCGTTATTATTTTAGTAATTCTTTAAGACCCGACGAAAAAGAAGTTGAGGAATGTATTATGCCTAAAGGGATAATAAAAGGCGATATGGATACAATGCAAACATATGCTTATTGGGCATTTTCTATTTTTCAGAGTGGATTATTAGATGGTGATAAACCAGATATGTTATTGAATGAACGGATTGCAGAGAAAATATTTCCTCACAATCAAGAAATGCAAAATAAAGTTGTAGAAGGATTGACGGAAATTGAAAACTCTATTCCTAAAACGACAAATAATAAAATACCTTATATGTCAAAAAGGGTTTTTTATAATAGAGAAAAAGCAATGTTATATCAGGGATATTTTCGATTCTTATCGCCATATATAGACGGTGTAGAGGCCATTTTAGATTATTTAGAGAAGACAAAAGATAATAAAGATATTTGTAGTACAATTTCTTTTTGTCAGCGACTGTTTGCATCTCAAATGACTATGCATGAATTGGGATTGTTATATGCATATTTCTCATATAAACGGATAGATAGTAAAATAGAAATAGATATTCAGTCGGAAAAGTATAATTACTTTTTTGAAAAGATTCTGTCATCTAATTTTTCTTTGTTTAAATTTGATGATAAAGATTTTTTTAAAATAGAAAAATGATATTATATTTATGCTATTGTTTATTTTAAGATACCATTTTAAATTAGCAGAGGATTATATAAATTGAAATATTTAAAAGGATAATTCTCCCTTCTGACCTGATATTCTCGTGAATTAAGGTTTGAAATAGGTGAATTTTTATGTAGTGGTTTATAGATATTAGTGTGAGGTAACTTTCTTTTTTCAAAGGAGGTTACCTTTTTTATTAACCATAATTCGATGAAAATGAAGATGATTGTAACCGGCAGTGCAGGCTTTATAGGCAAAGCACTCTGCCAAGAATTGAGAAAACGTGCTGTTGAAGTAATCGAAATTGACCGTATGACCGGGCAAGAGGCATCCACCATCAGCGAGTATTTGAAAGATGGAGATGTTGCGTGTGTTTTCCACCTGGCAGCACAAACCAGCGTATTCAATGATGATTTGGCGCAGATCCGGAAAGATAATATTGATACGTTTATGATAGTCGCTGATGAGTGTGAGCGATATCATGTGAAACTTGTATATGCAAGCTCTTCGACAGCTAACCCGTGTAACACCACTTCGATGTACGGGATAAGCAAGCATTTCGATGAGCAATACGCATCCATCTACTGTAAGAATGCAACTGGTGTTCGGCTTCATAATGTGTATGGTCCGAACCCTCGTAATAGAACTCTTCTCTGGTATCTCTTGAATCGGGATAAAGTGGAGCTGTACAATTACGGCCAGAACATCCGTTGCTTTACTTACATAGATGATGTGATTGAAGGGCTTATCTATGCCGTTGGTTGCAATAAGCCTTTGATTAACATAGCGAATGTCGAACCGGTTACGGTATTGCATTTTGCCAATCTTGTAAAATATTACAAAAGTGTTGATATAGAGCTTGTTGGAGGAAAACGTGAATTTGACAATTTGGAGCAACAGGTGAATCAGGGTATCTATTTAGTACCTTTGTCCTATATGCCAGTTGAGAGAGGCATAGAAAAGGTGTTCGCCAGGCGGAGAAAGGAAGATCCTCAAAAAAATGCGGAGGCGGAGAAATAGAAAAGTTCTGTAAATGAAAAGCCTTTCATAATTATTCCTACAGGTTGAGTAGCTTTGATTAGTTCTCTCTCTGTAGGAATTTATAATATGTGTAGCTATGAGTGAAGAGAAAGCATTAACATTGAAACAAGAGAAGTTCTGTCATTATTACGTTGACACAGACGGCAATGCAAGTGAGGCGTATCGTATGGCTTATGATACTTTGAACATGAAACCTGAAACGATTTGGAGTGCTGCAAGCAGGCTCCTTAAAAATAGCAAGGTTAGTGCAAGGATAAATGAAATAAGGGATAAAAGGGCGAAAGAGTCTGAGGTTGAGCGTAAAACGGTCGAGAAGGTGTTAATGGATATTGTTCTCGCAGACCCTGATGATTTGCATTATATAGACCCGAAGACTGGAAAGGCTAAGCTGAGAAGTCCATCCCAGCTTTCAAAGCGTGCTCGTAATGCATTGAAGAAGATACAGAACAAACGGGGAGAGGTTACTTATGAATATCATGGTAAAACTGAGGCGGCCCGGTTACTTGGTGCCTGGAATGGATGGGACGCACCTACTAAAATAGATCTTACCAATAGTGGAGGAAAATCCGGTGAGCTCCGTATTGGGTTCGATAATGATAGCGTATCAGAATTATAGGACAATAAAATAGACGATTTTGGGTGTTTTCTCAGCTGTGGAGTCCGACTTATAGAACAATATAGAATGATCGTAAATTATAAAAAACTCAATCCTAACGGCTTTTATCTGCTGAAGTACTTGCAAGATGCGACATTGCGTTTCATCATCTTGTATGGTGGTTCTTCGTCTGGAAAGTCCTATAGTGTTGCTCAGACAATACTTATACAGACTTTACAGGATGGAGAAAACACTTTGGTTATGCGTAAGGTTGGAGCTTCTATACAGAAAACCATCTATGAGGACTATAAAGTAGCAGCTAAAGGATTGGGAATTGATCATCTCTTCAAGTTCCAGCAGAACACAATTAAGTGTTTGTACAATGGTGCAAAGATTGACTTCTCCGGTCTTGATGATCCAGAGAAGATAAAGGGTATATCCAACTATAAACGTGTACACCTTGAGGAATTATCCGAATTTGATGAACCGGATTTAAAGCAGATACGTAAGCGCCTACGTGGAAAAGTCGGCCAGCAAATTATCTGTACTTTCAACCCTGTTAGTGAAACGTGTTGGATAAAGAAGAAGCTGTTTGACACAGAGAAATGGCATGATGTCTCTATGACTGTGGAAATTGCCGGGAAAGCATTGCCGGAGGAATTGACAAAAGTAAAATCCATCCGGATGAACTCTACGAAGTCGATTTTGAATCCGAGGACCAGGCAGATAGAAGAACATGCACCGGACATGGTTGTTATCCAATCCACCTACCTGAATAACTTCTGGGTTGTTGGCAGCCCGGACGGAACTTATGGATATTATGATGAACAATGTATTGCCGATTTTGAGAAAGACCGTTTGAATGATCCGGATTATTACAATGTATATGCTCTGGGCGAGTGGGGCGTCATTCGTACCGGTAGCGAGTTCTTTGGTTCATTTCATAGAGGTAGGCATTCCGGCGAGCATCCATATATACCAGACCTCCCCATCCATATATCAGTCGATAATAATGTACTTCCATACATCAGTGTATCGTATTGGCAGGTGGATTTATCTGCCGGCATTAAAATCTGGCAGTTCCATGAGACTTGCGCCGAGAGTCCCAACAATACCGTGAAGAAGTCTTCTAAACTTGTGGCCCAGTATTTAAAAGGCATTGGTTACTGTGACAAAGTTTACCTGCATGGAGATGCTTCGACGAAAGCGGCCAACAGCATTGATGATGAGAAACGTTCCTGGATGGACTTGTTCATAGACACTTTGCAGAAAGAAGGTTTTGAGATTGAAGATAAGGTAGGTAACAAGAATCCAAGTGTAGCGATGACTGGTGAGTTTATCAATGCTATCTTTGACGAAATAGTGCCGGGCATCGAGATAGGTATTGATGAGAGCTGTACCGTTTCTATTGAAGATTACATGAGCGTGCAGAAAGACGCTAACGGTGCCATCCTCAAAACTAAGGTCAAGAATAAGACTACAATGCAGACATACGAAGAGCACGGGCACCTTTCAGATACGTTTCGTTATGTAGTGACAGACTTATGTCATGAAGACTACATCGCTTTCAGCAACCGGCGAAAGAGAAATCTCTACGGCAACAAGGGTGCTTTCTCGTACTTCAACCCAGACACTGAACATGAATATAGCAATAAGATTGTCTATGTCATGCCGAATGTCAACGGTCACTTCTTGCTTGTTCAGGCGTTCAAATGTGGAGAAAAGTGGCATCTGGTAGATGTCGTTTATCGGCAGACGTCTTCTATGGATGAAATCAAGTCTTCAATAAAAGACCATCAAGCAACCCCTTACATCGTGGAATGTTCAAATGCTTACTTCCCAATGGTGAGAGAACTTCGTGAAACACTTCCTGACGTGAGGGTTGTTAAAGAATTCCCGGATGTGGATAAGCGTATTGCTGCTACCTCCGATTATATTAAAGAATACTTCCTGCTATCCGAAAGTAAGCTTGAGGAATCTGAAGACTATTGTTGCTTTTTGAATAGCCTGTTAGACTATAATATTGATAGTGAAAACAAGGAAGCAAACATTGCTTTGAGTGGTTTGGCGTACTACATAATAAAATACCACTCTTAAAATATACCCTATGTAACGAGTTGATAGTTAATTATATATATGCTATTGTGCTCTTAATTGTATGTGTCAAGATGTTTTAATTCAGAAAAGCTGTATACTCTTCTATCTATATTTGCTTCAAAAGATAATCAGATGAGTTGGAACCTTTTTAAAAAGAAATCAGAGGATGATTTGAAAAATACGGCGGATAAAGAAAAAGAAATTCAGCCACAAGATACAGCAGTTCCTTCTGGAACTGTTGCCGGAGAATTTGTGGCTGAGGAACTTTTTGTTAATCCTTTTGTTTGTAGCCGCAATTTTCTTGAACTGTTCAACACTGTTCCAGAGGTGTTTTTCCCTATTGATTATATAGCTTCCAGGATAGCAGGTGCCAAATTTGTACTTAAGAAATCCAAAGATGATAGTATTGTTTGGAATAATGAAAAGGTCAATCATATCTTGAATAAGCCTAATTGTTTGTTTAGCTGGAAGGAAACTGTTTATTCTCATCATGTATACAAATTGTGTGTTGGCGATAGCTTTTTCAGAGCGGCTGTTCCGGAATCTTTCTCGAAAATCAAGAACCTGTGGCAATGGTGTTCCAATTATTGGGTATTGCCTGCTGATAAGGTAGAGATTGTTCCTGTACGTAATAATATTCCATTGTTTGGCATTGCTGAGATTGAAGAAATTGTAGATTACTATAATTTGAGTTTTGGCTTCAGCGCTGGTATTCATATTCCATCTAAACAGATATTACATGATCGTGAGGGTATTCCTAATTTATATCCGGGAGTGGGTTTCTTACGTGGAACCAGTAGGCTAAAGTCTCAGCTAAAGCCCATAAGTAACCTTATTGCAGTTTATGATGCCAGAAATGTGATATATGTTAAACGTGGAGGTCTGGGATGGCTGATTTCTGCCAAAAAGGATGAAACAGGTACAATTGCAATGACTCCTGATGAAAAGAAAGAGATTTTGAAAGAGCATAATAAAACCTATGGAGTAGGAAAGGGGCAGTTCCCTTTTGGCATTTCAAATATTCCTTTGGATTTTCTTCGTACCAATTTGTCTATTCAAGAGTTACAGCCCTTTGAAGAGACATTAGCTGATGCAATTAGTATTGCCGGTGCTTTCGGTGTACCGGCCGAGCTTGTACCTCGTAAAGATCGTTCCACATTTAATAATCAGAAAACAGTTGAGAAGAACGTATATAGCTCTATAATCATACCTATGTGTAGTCAGTTCTGCAAAGATATCACTGAATTCTTGGGACTTGAATCCGATGGGCTTTATATTGACTGTGATTTCAGTCATGTAGATTGTCTGCAAGAAGGAAAGAAAGAGGCAGAAGCGGTAAACACAAGTATCTCTAAGAGATGTCGTGAAGAATTCCTTTCCGGTATTATCTGTTTGAATGACTGGAGAGCACAAATAGGAGAAAGTAAGGTTGAAATCCCGCTGTATAGTAAACTCATATACGAGATGTCACCTGACGAAATAGAGAAAGTTAAAACGATGTTGAACTTAACAACAAAAAGTGTAGATGGAGAATTACAAAAACCTTCTGTGCAAAACGAAGGCAAATGATGTTGATGAAAAAGGTGTTGTTACAGTAGCTGTTAATGGCATTGGTGTTAAGGATTCACAGGATGATATTTCAATGCCTGGTTCTTTCAATAAAACGTTGAAAGAGAATTTTAATCGTATGCGTTGGTTCTTAAACCATAGAACTGACCAACTCTTAGGTGTTCCTCTTTCTGGTGAAGAAAAGGAAAATAATCTTGTGATGGTCGGGCAGATTAATCTCAAAAAACAGATGGGGCGCGACACTTTGGAAGATTACAAACTGTATGCTGAGAATGGTAGAACTCTTGAACATTCTATCGGTGTCAAAGCGATAAAGCGTGATGAGGCAGATCGAAGAAAAGTAAAAGAATGGTTCATGGGAGAATATTCGACTTTGACCGCATGGGGGAGTAATCCTCAAACGTTTCTGGTTGATATTAAGTCTGCCACGAATGAGCAGGTAAAAGATGCTATAGAGTTTATCCGGAAGTCCTTCCATTTCAGGTATTCTGACGAACGTTTAAATGCTTATGATATGCAACTGAATTTAATGCTAAAAGCGCTTAGTGGTGCTCCTATAGTAACTTGTCCACATTGTGGCTATGAGTTTAACTATGATGATGTTCCAGAAGTAACTTATTCTCAGCAAGTGTTAGAGCTTGCTGCGCAATATCACCGGTGGATTACAGAGGATATTGTCCGTGAGGAAATGAATAAGCTCACCCCGCAAATCCGGGAACAGGTTATTGCCATTCTTGACACACAGAAAATGCTGGATGTTAAGTCTATGGATAATATTTCGAATTATGTACGTTGCCCTCATTGTTGGGCAAGAGTCTATAAAAGTAATGCAGTTATCAAAGATGAGTCAACAGATACTTCACCTAAAGGTGGCAATGAGCCGTTGAATGACACTCAGACCCCGTCAGCAGGAGCCAATGAAGTAACTGTTGATACAGGGAAAGCCGCTGATACCAGCACTTTCTTCCATACTCTGAATGATTGCTTTGTCGAACTATAAATTGAAAAAAAATTATGTCTTTAAAGAAATTTACTGTATCAGATTTTAATCTGAAAACTGACCATCTGCCGACTGAGCAGAAGTCGTTCATGGAAAACATCGCTGGTATGATGTGTGATGTCATGAACAAATCTCTTGAGGGTATGCTTTCCCCCAGTGAGGTGACTGAAAAGTTCACCGAAGTCAACAATCTGTTGAAAGCTTACGATGGTGAAAAGTTTACCCAACTTATCAAGGACAACGAAATCCTCGTTGAACAGGTCAAGAATTTGGGTGAAAGCATCGAGAAAATGAAACAGAAAGGCTTATCAATGGAGACTATCAACAAATTCGATGAAAAATTGAATGAGATGTTAGACTCTGAAAAATTTGCTGATTTTGTTTCCGGCAAGACGCGCAAATCCGGTTCTTTTGATGGTTTCTCCTTGAAAGATGTTGTGTCTATGACCGACAATTATACCGGTGAATTGTTGATTACCCAACAGCAAAAGCGCGTAGTTAGCCAGGTTTCAAATAAACCGTTGCATATGCGCGACGTGCTTACTACTTTGCAGGGTGATCCGGCATTCCCTCAGTTGGCTTATGCTCAAGTGTATGATTTTGACCGTAACGCCAGGTATGTTACCGAGAATGGTAGATTGCCTGAATCGAGCATTAAGGTTAAGGAGCAACAGACTGGTACAAAACGTTTGGGTACACATATCCGTATTTCCAGACGTATGCTCAAGAGCCGTGTCTATATCCGCTCTTATATCCTGAATATGCTTCCTGAAGCTGTATGGATGGCTGAGGACTGGAACATCCTGTTCGGTGACGGCAATGGTGAAAATCTACTTGGTATTGTTAATCATACAGGAGTTACTTCTGTTGAGGCCATCATCAGTAGTGCGATTGTAACTGGGGGAGCCGGTTCTGTTAAAGCTGTCGCAGGGCAAAATGACAACAAAGACACCATCATCGAGTTTGCCAATCCTCAAGACCTGATTATTGACGGTATGACAATCACGTTTGCCAATGCGGCAGTGAATACCGATCTTAGTACTGCGCACCCTCTTGTAAAGATAAACGACCGTCAAATTCTCATTGAGGGTGTCGCATACAAAGGTGCAGAGACTGCTCTTGCAGAAATGACATTTACCGTTAATAATGCTGCATTCAAAAACATCGAAGAGCCGAACTCTGAGGATGTAGTGAAAACGGCTTTCGCTGTAATGACATACGCACAGTATTATCCGAACGCCATAGTTTTGAATCCGATCACAGTCAATGCTATCGAATCTGAAAAAGACACTACTGGGCGAAACTTGGGTATTGTTTCAATGCGAAACGGTATGAAATACATTGCTGGACGTCCTGTCATTGAGTATCAGGGTATCATGCCTGGAAAATATTTACTTGGAGACTTTAATCAGGCTTCAAACTTGGTTGATTATTCTTCATTGACTCTTGAATGGGCCGAAGATGTTGACACCAAGTTGTGTAACGAAGTTGTTTTGATTGCGCAAGAAGAAGTAATCTTCCCGGTTTACATGCCTTGGGCTTATGCTTATGGTAATCTTGCCTCTTTGAAAACTGCGATCACTAAAGCAAAAGCGTAAAATATGAAATACATTCTTGATGGAAACGAAAAGGATGTTACCAATGTGATTAAAGAGCAACGCGTTCGCATGGGTAGGGGGGTGATTTCACTCACCCCTATCTCCAAATGTGGGCTCATCACTAAGGAAGACGCCCGTAAAGCGATGGATGAAAAGCTAACTGAACTTACTGCATCTGTCGAAGAGAATGAAAGTCTGAAATCGCAAATATCAGGCTTTGAGCTGAACATGAAAGAGAAGGATGCTCTCATTGCTTCTCTAACTGCTGAACGCGATGGTTTGCAGTCCCGTATTTCGGAACTTGAAGCTGTTGCAGATAAGAAAGAGTTGCCTACAGGCGACTCAAAGGAACTCCTGGTCGAAGACTCTAAAGAACTTGAAACGTCTGACGATAAAACGATCAACGTAGAAGAGAAAAAGAGGGGGCGTCCGGCTACTCGTAAAACTGAATAACGATGCTAATTGATGTTTCATATTTCCTCGCCGGGCCGCGACATATTGCTAATGCGACATTGGCAGAACTTCCTTCACAAGATTCCATTGCTGTGAATGATACGATAGTGGCGTATATAAAGGAGTTCCAACCTCTTTTCCTGTCAAGCATGTTGGGGAATAAACTCTCCAAAGAGGTTACAGACTATCTTGAACTGCTGGAACAGGAGAATGCCGAAGCCGAGAAAGGCAGTGAGGAAGAAAATGTTGTCGCAGCGGGTGAGGAAGAATCAAAGTATGAATCATTATGCAAGCTGCTACGCGAACCGTTCGCTAACTATGTGTTCTTCTATATCCTGCGTGATGCAAATTCCCAGGCTACCATCAAGGGACTTGTGTTGCTAAAGTGTGATAACACCTATGTCTCACCGATCCAACGGCAAGTAAGTACCTGGAATGACATGGTAAAGAAGAACCGTGAGTTTGTGAAGTGGGCATCTTCGAAGCAATGTCCTTTCACGGTAAGTATCGACAGCAATTTATTAACCCCGATCAATACTTTCAACTTATGACAAATACCGATATCATAGACATATTTGCCGATGTGGTAAAGAAAATCCCGGAAGAACTTGAGGTTATCTACACTGATAGTAAAGGTACCCGGAAGGTTATTAAGAACCTGCCAATAAATTTTGTATTCGGAAACGGTCAGTATGTTAAAGACGTACTTGATACCGCTACTAAATCGGATAAGACGACACCTTCAAAGTTTCCTCTCATAGCGCTGTTCTGTCCGATTACTGAGGAAAGGAACAACACGGATTACTTTGCAAAGGCAAAAGTTTCATTAGTCATAGCTTGCTCATCCAACCGCGAGTGGAGCAATGAGGAACGTCATATCACATCTTTCAAGAATATTCTTCGTCCGATTTACAACCGATTGATAACTGTTCTTCTGGAAGATGAAAGGTTTGATTGGGGGTATGAAGACAAGGTCAAACATGGTTATTCAGAAAACTATTCGTATGGCAGATATGGAGTCTACACCGAGAAGGGCGATGCCCTTAGTGAGACTATAGACGCCATCAATATCAAAAGTATGGAAATTACTATTAACAATCCAAATTGTAGATAAAATGAGAAATATTAGAACTTGTGAGAGCTCGTTGCTTAATACTGGCGGCTCTACGTGTCAGATTGATTGGGGTAGGATTAAAGGCTGCATCATTGTTGAGAAAGGTCAGAAGCTACCTGCTGAACTTACGAAGGAAACACTCGAAGAGTTGTGCCATGCCGACCGCCCGGGTAGGGTATATCCGATTCCTTCCTTTGTCGAATATGCTAAAAACGGCGGTGAACCTCAGGTTAATGCTGTAGGTTATGGCCCAAGCCAATACAATGGAATGAGTGCTGAGACGGAAACATTCACTTTGCCTAAGTTTGACGAAACGCTTAATGCCAAACTGTTGCAGGCTGCCACCAAAGAGTGGGATGTTTATTTCTACGACGATAAATTCTTGTACGGCTACAATGATGGTACTGATATACTCGCTGGTATGTCGATGTCAACGATTTATCCTACTGCAACTCCCTTCTCCACCAGCTCCTCAAAATCCACTATGACAGTCAGCTTCTGTCATGCCGATATTGAGGATTTGTTGACGCACATTGATTTCGTCAAGCTAAATTTCAATATCAAGAATGGACTCAAAGGCTTGACAGAAGTTTCACTTGTGAGCAAAGAAGCCAACAAGTACAAGTTGATCGAGAAAATCGGCGGGTATGACCTTACTCCTTTGCACGGTGAAGCAATAGCAAAGGCCGCTGCCGAAGTTTTGAACGGTGCTACGTCTGCTACTTATGCAGATGGAATTATTACAGTGGTGCCAGCCGGTGACGGAGGCACTATCTCCCTTAAAGCTCCTTCAGTATTGTATGAGAATGGTATCAAATACATTGAGGGGGTATCTGCATGATTATTGAAGGTGTGACTTTTATTGAGCCGGCAGTAAAGGCTATGAAGAAGTCCGACTTCATTAATAAGCATATGCTGGTAATTTGGCAGGACCGCCCGGAGGATGATCGTAAGAAAATGCTTTCAGATGCATACGATTTGATAAAGAAGGGAAAGGTCAAGGAAGAAAATGAGTGATGAACGAGGGGGATGAGGGATTTTTCGCATCCCCCTTTTCTTTTTAAAAGTATGGCCAGTATAGATGAAGTATATGAAGTGATCCATAAGATTAATACCGGTATCAAACGGGAATGCCTTGCGTGTATGGAGGATAATAGTAATGTGATTGAATCTCTTATACGTGAGCAACTTTACAGTGGTATGAACGGAAAAGAACGTTTGCTTCGTCCGGATTATGATAATGATCCGTATTTCAATGAACCGGGACCCTGGTTCCATCGGGCGAAGAGTTATAAGAAGTGGAAGAATGATATTACTCCACCAATTGAGTCAGAGGTTTTATTCCTACCACCGCGTCCGGTTGAAGTTCCCAACTTGTACATAACTGGTAAGTTCCATGATAGCATACAGGCCCGGTTATCCGGTGAGGTCATGGAGATAAAGACTATTGGTTTCAACGAAGGCCCGGACATCGAGAAGAAATACGGTAGTGAAATCTTTGAGCTTGGTGATACTGCAAAGAAATACTTCTCTGAGCGTATTCTTCGCCCCTGGCTGGAAAAGTTTATATCAAATAGTGGTTACAGATGAGTTGTGGTTGTGAGAATAGAACGATTATGTGCGAGTATGCCCATGTGAGCGAACTTGCACGCAAGGCTGCCATATTGGAACATTGCATCTATGTTGTGTATAGAAGACAGGATGGTACGTATGGCTTCGATAAGGCAGGTAGTGAGATAGATGGAAAGATTGTTGAATTTAGACATTATTTGTGATGGGAGAATTTGGAATAAGCGGGTTGATTAAAGATGGCGAGCTTGAGAGACTTGAGCAGTGTGATGTAAAGTTACTCAAAATAAAAAAGACCTATATGGAAGTGGCAGAAGAGCTTGCCAAGGGATTGAAAATGGAGATAGAGACACCTAAAGAGCTTGATAAACTGTTTGCACTGTATGCGGCTCAGACCAAAAAAGCTCAGGAAGCTAATGTTCAGTTGAATGAGACGGTAAAGAAGCAGGAGGAAATCATTTCCAGAGTTAATGAAAGTATCAGTGAGCATATCGTTGAGTTGGGTAAAGAGAATGCTAAAAAACGTGAGGTTTACCAGACTGACAAGAATGCACTTGCCATTGCTTTGGATATAGTCGGTGCCAGGGGGCAGAATATTGAGAGCCTGGTTAGAATCAATGCTGAACTGAAAACGGTTACTGAGGCACAAAAACAACTTAACGATGCGGAAAAGAAAGGAACGCTTGCCAGTGATGAGTTGCTGAAAAGGAGACAATCGCTTTTAGAAAGAGAAAGGACGCTGAAGACGGCTAAAAGTGAACTTAACAATATCCTTTCAAGAGAGGAAAAACTTTCTCAGGCCGCTGCCGGTAGTTATGACCAGTTATCGCATAGGCTGGAACTGATGAAAAGGGCTTATAAGCAAATGAACCAGGTTGAGAAAGACAGTCCTAATGGTAAAATTCTTGCCGCTGAGATACAGAAGGCTGATAAGCATCTGAAAGAGCTTGCAGCTGATATGGGAGAGTTTCAACGTAATGTCGGTAATTACGCTTCGGCATTGGATAACGAGTATGCTCCTGCCATAAAGAATGCGTTGGGCTTGAATAATAAATTTGCAGATTCATTGCTTAATATGGCGGCTGAAGCTGATAAGGAGAATTTCTTTGATGTCTTGTCTGTAAAGGCAAAGGCATTTGGCAACACTTTACTTACTTTACTTAAAAATCCGGTTTTCCTGTCTGTTGCGGGAATGACTGCTGCCGGTGCTGTTTTTAAGTTCTGGTATGACTATAATAAAGGGCTTGTGGAAGCATCACGGCTGACCTCGCAGTTTACCGGGCTGCAAGGGGAAGAGATGAAGCATTACCGGAATGAGGTTCAGGCTCTTTCCGATACATATGATAAAGACTTCAAGGAAACTCTGATTGCTGTCAATGCCGTTTCCAAACAGTTTGGCATAGGTAACGCGGAAGCCCTTCAGCTTGTCCGTGACGGTTTTATAGCCGGAGCTGATGCTAATGGTCAGTTTTTAGATAATCTGAAGGAATATCCGGCATATTTTAAGGAAGCGGGACTTTCCGCCAGCCAATTCATTGCCATTACAGCACAAGCCAATCAGTCAGGCATTTATTCAGATAAGGGAATTGATGTTATTAAAGAGGGTAATCTCCGTATCAGGGAGATGACAACTGCGACAGCGGATGCTCTTGATAGTATTGGTATCTCTTCAAAAGAAGTAATGGAAGGATTACGCAAGGGTGAGCTGACAACATTTGAGGTAATGCAGAGAGTATCAGAGAAGCTAAATGATTTACCGGAGAATAGCTCTGCGGTCGGTACCGCCATTGCAGATATATTTGGCGGTCCGGGGGAGGATGCTGGTCTTCAATACTTGCGTACCTTGAAAGATATTTCCATGAGCTTGAATGATGTGAAAGGGAAGGCTGGTGAACTTGGAAAGATACAGGAAGAATTGTTAAAGTCAGAGACGGAACTTGATAATGCCGTTTCAGACTTATTTGACTCTACTGGCGGTTTCTTTGAGATTATGACGGTAAAAGGAAAAATCTTTATTAATGATGTCTTAAAGAGTATTTTAAACGGAATACAGGAAATCACCACCTCTGTTGAGGAGTTGGGAGAGAAGAGGTTACGGCAAGCCAAACTTCAAGGTGAGGAAGCAGCTAAGATAGACATACAGTGGCAGGAAGAAAACAGGAAGCAGATTGAGCGTACGGCTGAACTTTATATAAAAAACGGTATGGATGAAACGAAAGCCTACCAAAAGGCCAAAGATGAACGGTTGGCTGTCTTAAAACGTTCGGTTGCCATTGAAGAGGAGGAACTGAACAGTTATGTGGAAACCAACAAACAATTGAATAAAGAATTTGCTGAGAGTAGTTTTTGGAAACAAGGTTTAGGACTCCAAAAAACTAATTCTGAATTTCGTGAAGAAATAAATAGAACATTCGATCTCATTGAGTTCAGAACAGCTTCTCTTGCTTCTGCGAATTATAAAATTGATTTTATCTCCAATATGGACTTTAGTCCCAAAACTGATGCAACATCCGGAAAAACTAAAGAACAAATAAAAGCCGAAGAGGAAGCGGCTAGAAAAGTTTTGAAGATTCAACGTGATTTGGAAGAGTCTAAGATAGAGATAATGAGCGATGGTTTGGAAAAGGAACTTGCTAAAATAGAACTATCCTATCAAAAGCGGGTTGATGCTATAAAAGGCAATAGCACTGCTGAAAATACTTTGAGGATTAATCTTGAAAAACTTAAAGTTAAGGCTTTAGCGGAATATGAAGAGGAGTATATTCGCCGATTCGAGAAGGTGAATATAGAAAACCGATTATCAGTGGTAGAAAAAGGAAGCAAGGAAGAGCTTGAATTAAGAATGCGTCTTCTTGGTGTTGGGGAAGAAGAAGAGAAGAAGGCTGCTGAATCCAGTGGCGAGGATGTCTTTCTTATAGAACAGAAATACGTTCGGAAACGCCAGGAATTGAATGAAAGGTTTGCTTCTGAGAGGAACAAAAAGCTTGAAGAGGAGTATGCTTCGAAAGCTGTATTGATTAATGCAGCAATGGCCAAGGAACTTGATGAAATTGCAGAACTGTATAGAATAGGTGAAATGAACACTGAAACCTATGAAAAAAGAAAATCGGAAATCTCCCAAAAATATATGTTGCAACAGTTGAAAGATACCTTGAAGTTGGCTAAGATAATGGCTGATACTCCAGGACTTTCTCCTGAAGACAAATTGAAAATAAAGGAAAAGGTTGCTAATGCTGAGATAGCATTAGCTAATGCGGTACGTGACGCAGAGGAGGATTCCATAAAAGATGCTGAGAAGGAACACAAGAAATATCTGGCTGAACTTAAGGACAGTCTTGGTTATATAAATGATATAACAAGAGGTGCTCTTGGCGATACGGCTGATATATTCACTGGCTTATCTAAAATCATACAAGATATCGCTGAGGATGGTAAGCTAAGTTTTGAAATGTTGGCATCTGCTGTTATAGACGTGTTCAGTGGCATTAATGATATAGTTCAGAATAGCTACGGTGTACGAATTGAAAAGATAGAAGAGGAACAAGATGCCAATGATGAGGCATGCAACCGGGATATTGAACGTATAGAGAGATTGGCAGAGACAGGTGCTATTTCGGAGGAAGAAGCTGAGGTCCGTAAACGCGCTGCTGAGGAAAAAACTGCTGCAAAAAATAGAGAACTTGAAAAGAAAAAACAGGATCTTGCCAGAAAGCAGGCAATTTGGGATAAAGCTACAAGTATTGCACAAGCAGGTATCGCCACAGCGTTAGCGATTACTAAATCGCTACCTAATTTTGTGTTAGCTGCCATTGTCGGAGCAATGGGAGCTATTCAAGTTGCCACTATTGCCGCTACCCCTATACCATCATACGCAGAGGGTACGAAAGACGGTGCTCATCCTGGGGGAAAAGCTCTCGTAGGTGATGCTGGCAAACGTGAAGTTGTAATGTATAAGGGGATGGCATGGATTACTCCTGATACCCCTATGCTTGTAGATCTTCCGAAAGGTGCTCAGGTCTTTCCTGATGTCGATGATTTCGGTTCCCTTGACTGGCAGAATAATAGTTTTGCTCCGATGTTCTCTTTCCTTCGTAACAGTGAAAAGGGTGGGGCTGGCACTACTGTTTATAACGACTATTCCGGTCTTGAACGCCGGATGGATATGACGAACAACCTGTTGGTACAGTCTATCAAACAACGTAGGAGAGAGGCTTATAAAAGAGAATTTGACTTATACATATTGAGAAATTCATGAAAATAAGATTGAATGAAATATCGTTAGCGCAGTTTATAGAACTGCTGTGTGGCAATTACTGTTTGCTATTAGATGATGGTGATCAAGTTAACAAAGAAGAGCTTGAAAGATGCGCTCATTCTCTTATCGCATCATATCGCTTTATTGCCGATAAATCAGGAATGAGAGCTTTTATTGTCAAAAAAGAAGAAGCGATAAAATGTAAAATGAAAGTCTTCTTTCTCCGGATATGTACCACTCTTGTTATGCAACAGGCGTATGAGGATATACGTTCCTTACTTACCATGATTGATGAGGATGTTTCCGGTGTGAGCGATGACAACCTTAAAGATAGGGTTGCTGATTTGCTGAGATATGCTACCTTTGAACAGCATCGTAATGAGGAAGTAAATGCAGATCCGGAGAAAACTAAAGAGAAGTCTTCGCCAGATGATATACGTTCTTATTATGACTCAGAAATTGCATTTATTATGACATACATCAAAATGCACATTGATATGCATCAGATTAATGCTGCTGTGTATGCCAATATTGTAAACCAGGTGAATGTTGACATAATGAATAAGAGGGGAACATTTAGATAGCATAAATATTTTTTTTAATGCTATCGGACTTTTGATGAACTCATTAGTAATTCTTTTTACGAACTACTAATGAGTTTTCTTATGCAAAAAACAAGCATTAAATGCGGCATTGACCATTTAGGTTATTGCAAGCTGTTACAAAAACTAAACTCTATTGAGAGTAAATGTAATCGGATAATTCTTGATTTGTCCGAAGTAAAGGACCTTGTTTCCTCCAAACCTTCTGTTGATAGACTCATAGAGTCTTTGGAGCAGTCTGCCAATGATTTATACGAGCAGAGTGTCAGACAGCGAGAATTTGTAGAACAAAGCATGGCTGGTGAAGTTACCATGCGCATTGTGAGGAGGAATGAATATGGACTTTGAGAAGGAAATTGCTTTGATCTATCCCTGGATCGTAAAGGTTGCAAGAAAGTATTGTTGGTCTACACAAGATGCCGAGGATCTTGCAAATGATACAGTTTATAAAGTCTTGCTGAACAAAGACAAGTTCGAGAGTGGCAGACCATTGAAACCCTGGTGCGAAGTGATTATGCAAAATACTTATATAACCAGCTATAACCGAAAGTCCATCATTCGCTTTGTTGACTATGATGATGTTTGTCAAGTTGTGTCTCTACGCTTAGCATCAGAAAGGGCTTTATTCCATGAAATCTTATCGGTAATTCGGCAATGTGCGTTTAAATCATGCTGTATAGAGTGTGTCTTATTATATGCTAAGGGTTATTCCTATGATGAGATAAGCCGGTTACTAAATATTCCTGCTACTACAGTACGTAGCCGTATCTCTTTTGGCAGAGAAATATTGAGGCGTGAGCTGGGCTGAATAAATTCACCCTTTAATTTGTGCCTGTTGTAATGTATTGATTATAACATGATTGTGCTGTTTTTGCCGCAATTATATAATGTCAAGATAAATGCTAACCTGTTTGCCGGTTAGCATTTTCTATATATTCGCTGCAAAGGAAAATGTATGAATCGGTATGTTCTTATCATAAATGGTACACCTTTTATCCTTAAAGAAGATTGTATCAAAAATTGGGATGAAGTTAGTCTCTCGCTGAAACGGAATGATTTTAGCGGGATAATCCGTTCATTCTCTTCGAAGTTTGAGTTTACGAACAGGGCCTATAACCTTTTACTTAATGAATACCGTACCAATTATTTAAAGGCCAATGCCCAAATAGAGGTTTATACAACAGACAATGAGCGTAATAAACGCTTTGTCTATGGTAGTTATTTGGATTTTGGCTCGTTGGAATATGATGATACCACCGTTTACATCAATGCTATTGATAACAGCCTTGCGGCAAAGATAAAGGCGAAAAAGAGTACTGAATATGAATATCTTGTTGATGAACTGAAAGAAAAGAAGGCACTCAATTATGACAGGCTATTGATGCAGAACACTTACAATTTCGACATTGATAATGACGAGTATATTTATCCCTCCGGAACTTCGATGTCTAATACGAATATTGATGTCTATTTGGTTGATTCGAATAATGAAGTATATGTAGATGGTTATGTAGAGCCTTATCATGAATCAGACGGTGCTTTCTATGGAAATTCCAAAGGTGTTTTCATGAAAATCCTCGCTTTGCCTCCTCATGGCTTATATATGGATTTGAGTTGTGACATTACTATTTCTTCAGGTACCGGGAGATTCGAAATAGGATATGGTAAGACAGAGGGAGGAGCATCAGAAGGTATTGTAGATCGTTCACATACAAGTGGTATTACAGCAGGTAGTGTTTACCATTATGAGGAAAAAGGCCTTGTTCTTGTTGATCCCCAAAAGAATGAATCCAAAAAGATTGGAATGGTCTATAGGCTTTATGTAAATACGGCTGCCGGAGTTAAGATTAGAATTGAGAATTTTAAAATGGCTGTTTATTACATGGGTAAAATGCAGTCTGAACTGATTAATGTTATTAAGCCTGCTATTCTTCTCAATCGTCTATTGAAGAGTATAAACGAAGAGAAAGAGGGCTATATAGGCGAAATTGATTATACCGGAGATACTCGGCTATCTTCTACCATGATAATGGCGGCAGAAAGTGCCAGAGGCTTGGAAAAAGCTAAGATATACACATCATTCAAGAAGTTCTCAGATTGGATGGAATCTGTGTATGGTTACGTTCCCGATATCACTGAAAACAAAGTCGTTTTCAAGAAACGTACCTCCCTTTTTCACTCTGAGGTTCAAAAAAGAATCGGTTATACCGGGGACGAATTCAAGGTGAAAGTGAATTCATCGCTTATTTATGCTTTGTTGAGGGTTGGCTATGATAAGCAGGACTATGATAGCATTAACGGTCGTGATGAATTCCACTTTACCAATGAATATGATACCGGGATAACCATTACGGATAAAGCCCTTGAGCTTATAAGTCCGTTGCGTGCCGATCCATACGGTATTGAGTTCCTGGTCAGCAAGCGGGGAAAAGATACGACCGACAATGAAAGTGATAATGATACATTCTTTGTTGCCGCTTCATCGGATGAGGGCGCTGCTTATTATGAGTTGGTCAGGGAGGGCTATAGTATTACTGGTGTAATCTCTTCGGCTTCCATGTTCAACGCTATGTTTTCGCCTCGTTCGATTATCGAGGCAAACAAAGAGTACATTGCTTCATTTATGCAGTCTCTGAGGTTCGCCTCTTCATCCGGTAATGGTGATGTTGTGATAAACGATATCGCCGAGAATTCTGACATAGAACTTACAGATTCTCTATTTACCGTAGACACATTAACTATTAGTACAGCCGATGGTGAAATACCGTCAGATGTAAATGCTCTTGTTGAGGTTGAAAGGAACAACCTGCTATATACTTGCTTCATAAACGAGCTGAAATATAAGATTAGGCACTATGAAGGGGTTGAATATAATCTGCAAATTAAAAGTATTGGTTAGTTATGATAAAGATATCACCATTTACTCCACTTTTCTTTAGTCCATCCTCTGATAAATTCGGGGCTGAGAGTAGGTACATACAGTTGTTTGCACCTACCGATAACATATTCATAGAGGTTATTACCACTACTGAGTATAGGATGAATGGTTTACTGAAGAATCATGTTGATGGTACCAGCAGGGAAATCGAGTTTCAATCCTTTTCTTTGAAAGATGGTTCTATAGTCTTCCATTCAACGATCACCGGGCTTGCATCTGGTTATTATTCAATTTCTGTAGGCGATCAAGAATGCAATGTCTTCAAAGTGACGGATGATGAGCACGAGTTGGATAAGACTACTCTCATTCGCTACTCTATGCGTAGTAATAAGCGGAGGAATGATTGCATATTCTGGAACGGTGAAGAGCAGTTTTATTTTGAATTCCGTGCACCTGGCGGCTTCAAAGATGATGATTGGACATTTGCCGTCAACAATGAGCAGTTTGAAATTTCTAATGGAAATATCGTTGAACTTTTTGCAGTAGAGAGTACGCAGAAGAAGTTTACCCTTGGTAATGCTGAGGGGTGTCCTGTCTGGTTTGCAGAGCATCTGAATCGGATACTGTGTTGCTCTAATGTGTATTTCAATGGCGTGCGGTTTGTTCGTAAGGGAAACAGTGTGCCGGAAATGACTAAGGAAATTGTATCATTGAAGAGCTATATTTTTAAGGTGTCTTTACAGGGTATGGTTGACAATATAGATGTTGATTTCCCTGAAGGTGGTGAAGAAGAAGGTGGTGAAACTGGGGGAGGTGGGGAGGGGTATGTTTATTTGATAAAGCTCAATGACACTGTTGTTCCTACCGATAGGAATACCTTTTCAGCATTGAGAATACTTGCCGAGATTGATAAGGCAATTAAGGCAAATAATGAGGGCTTAGGAGATAAGTTTATCAGCAAAAAGAATGATGATTATGCAGAAGGTATAATCACTTTCTTGAAAGACATCATAGTAAAAGGGCCTATTAAGGCTTTGAGTAAATTAACGGTAGGCGAAAGCATCATTGATTCATTATTAACGGGCAAGGGCATAATTGCTGAAAATGGACGAATACAGGCTGACCGCATGGAGTTGCGGTCATCGCTGACCGTTTTGCGCCTTATCATCAACGAAATTCAGGCTATGTCCGGAGACTTCTCTTTCTCTGATTGTGGTACCATTGAAAAGGTTGAGTTGTTGGACGATGGTACCTACAGGCTTACTATGGAGAAGCGAACAGATACGGATTGGACTACATTAGAGGAAGACGACGTATTATATTCTATCATTAACTCGCTGTTGGTCGGAGGAACAGACTATTATACTTCTTGGTTCAGACCGGTATCGAAAAACCGCAATGATAATACTTTGACTGTAGTTCTTTATCCTGATAGCGAAGTACCGGGCGGCAAGAACTACCCACCGGTTGAAGGATATAATGTTACCCGCAGAGGTAATGCGAAAGTCCCGGATGCTGGCGAAGCGATAAATGAGCGTGCGCAAAGTTGGTTGCTTTCATCCCGTGAAGGTAGGATTATGTTCTTGCAGAATGTTTTCAAACCCATTCTCGAAGACTACAACTATGCGTTGACTCTTGGCCGCTTCCCCAATGTGAAGATGATAGAGAAACTTCCTATCGGGCCTCTGGATGTCGGAGTCATGTCGAAGATTGGTGTCTTTGAAAAGATATATGAAGCTGACTGGAATGGGACAATCATCCCTAAAAAGGTGGATCGTGGCGAGTGGGCCTTGGAAATTGCCCAGAGCGATGAACCTTATCGTTTTGTAGACTATGAAACCCTTTTGGAGAGTCAGAAGGTGATAACCACGCTGGAACAGCATACAGTCTATCATTATGGTTGTAAGTGGGGCTGCATAGTAGACAAGACTACCGAAGAACCTCAGTGGAACTCTGCCGGATGGGCATTGCTTGAAGGTGACAAGAATTATCATCTTGACTTTACATCTACTACTGGTTGGCAGTTTTTCAAAAATAACGTGAACACCGATATCGCTGCTGTTGTGAGTTATGGCAACCGTGATATCACCAATGTCCTTATGGCTACTACCGGTGTCGAAGTGGAGTGGCTGCGGAATACCGGGAATGTTCCTGCCGATAACAGTTGGTCTCCTACTTATGTGGACGGACAGAAGCATGTTATCCGGTTGACTTCCGCCGATATGGGGAGCGAATGGGGACTTTCGGTTAGAACAGTAAAATTCATCTGCCGGGTATTCATCCCGGTGGGCGAAGATATGGAGACAGTAGAAAATTATGTTGGATTTAGAATTTGAAAGTTATGGGATTAGAAAGAGTTTTTTCTCACCTCGTTGAATACCGGTACAAGTTATTGGGATTCATACCATGCCGTGGAATGACAATTGTTATTCAGAGAGTCGGTGGTAAGAGCCTTGAGGAGTTGGTAACAGAAAAAACAGGGCATAAGAAAATAACTATAATAGACACTTATTAAAATGGCTATACAAACCCAACCCAAAGACGTACAGGTACACATTGATCCCTACTCTTTCCTGGCAGAGATACAAGTTCTATCCGGTAATCCTGTACAGAATTACAACAAGGACACGAATGATTACGAACCGGATCGCTCGCTTATCCCTTGTGTACTCATGCCTTACATTTCTGTTCAGGATCCGGAGGGGGTAATGAACGGTAGCCAGGTAATTACCGGTGCCGAATGGTATGAAGGTGCACCGAAGCCGGATGGCAGCAACCGCATCGTAAATAACGATGATTATGCCATATCAGCCACAGGTAAACCCACCTATTCTTTGACCGTAAAGAAGAATGTGGACTACAACAGCCCGATAGAGCTGCATTGTATCTTCTCTATTACGGATAAGCGAAAGAATACACAGGAGAAATTCGAGCGTAGTATTGTACTTCGAACGAGTATTTTTGATTCAAACAACTATTCCCTGAAGATCAACCGGCCCAAAGGCTGGACAATCAACCCTCTTGAGGTGGTGCCAAACAGCAAAGGAGAATGGTTGTATGATATAACCGCACAAATATACTCCGGTGAGGATATCGTAGCTGATGCCAATGCCGCTTTCTGGTGGCAGATGCTTGACGGTACAACATGGCGTGACTTTACGACTGATGAGCTTGAGGTGTTTGTCTCCGGAAGGAATGCGGACGGTACCTGGAGTAAAAAACTGACGCTCGACGCCCGGTTCTTCCGGAACATTTCTGTCCGTGTCCGTGGTGCGTATTATAGCGGCACCCGTCCGTCTTCTCCGACTTCGGATGAGATGCAGGCTACGACTTCCATCAAAGTGGAGATGCCCGGTACATTACGCGCCGACATCCGGCAGACGAAAGGTATCAAGCTTAATTCCCGTATGAACACTACGGTTGGCTACGAGTGTATATTGTCGTACAACAAGCAGTTGATTGGCAGTGGCAAGGATAACCTGTTTGTGATTGACTGGTACGCGAAATCCGCCAAGGCTGGTAGTACGGCAAAAAATGTGGGCCGTGGAAGAAGTGTTGAGTTTATCCCTTCGACTTATTCATTCGATCCTTTGTATCCTATATCGGTATATGCTTCAGTGAAGATGTATGCAGTAACGGCATTAGTGACTACAAGCGATAATAAGGCCTTGACAACGAGTGACGGAAAATTGATTATAACATCTAAATATGAATAGCTTATGAATTATCTGTTAGTAAAACCGGAAGAATTGGATGAGCAGGGTTATGATTACAAGTATGCCGAACGTATTCCGGACGGTCGTGTAATCCTGCCGCTCAGTGCTTTGAAGGTGCTTTCTAATTTCAGTCCTGAAGTACTTTCGAAGGATAAGTTGAAAGCTCTGATAAAGGAGCAAAATGAAAGCGGCCTGTATGATTCTCCGGAAGAAGAGAATACAAGCGGTAGTGAAGAACCAGGAAACGGTGAGAATATTAATGGGGGCGAACCTTCAGGAGAAGATACCACTACTGAAGAACCGACCCCGACCGAAGATCCTGTTGAACAGGAAGGGGGTAACGTATGAATCTTGAAGGAAGTTTTACCCTCATTGCCTTAATGGATGGTACTACCATCAATGGTACACTCCGGGTAGAAGGTACTCCGCTTGTGCAAAGGTATAACAAGGGTACAGCCGTTTTTATTCCTAACTTTGAAACGTTGGCCGAGAATAATCGTCCGACCGTTGTTGTTATCCTGCGTGATATCTCTGATGGCAGCGTTCTTGTGCCCAACACGATTGAGTTTCGATATAATGACTTACTGTTGACATTCGGCAGTGACGGTTTGTCTACGAATTCCGGTATGGTGGGGTATTTCAAGAAGATAGATGCTTGCAGTACTACCATTGGCGGAGCTACTTATAAGGTACCGGCCCTGCGTGTAATGAAGAATCTTGTACCCATCTCCGGGTACGACAATGACCGGATCACCGTTTCAGGTACCGTTGAGATTGGCGGCTCTTCGATTGCCTTCAATGCGCTGTCAAAGGAAGTTGTTATTCAGGAGTCTACCGGTAACCAGTATGATGTGTTGATATCTAATAATAAGGGTTCACAGCTTCTTCTGGACGGAGAGTATTTGACTGAGACAGCCCGTATTTTCAAAGATGGGGTTGAAATTACCGATTACACCGGCTTTACTTTCCAGTGGGTGAAAATGCTTGGGGCCGGTGACACGAATTGGGGTACATCACGTACTCAGGTGGTTTCTACCAATGATGTGGATAACGTACTTAAATTGCGCTGTGATGTCAAGAAAGACGGTTCATTGGTTGCCTCCGGCTATGATGAGATTACTGACTTTTCTGACCCCTATTACGCACTACTCAAGATTACAGGTATCAGTGGAAATGTGGTTAAAAAAGGCGAGACTGCAACAGTCACACCGGTGGCGGTAAAACGTAGCACGGGTGAGGAAGTTCCTTCGCTCATTACAACCTGGACATTCTCTCTGAAAGATAACGCCGGCGCCGCATTCATCCTTACCGGTAAGAGTGCCGCCACATTTACGGGAGCCAATGCGAAAATTACTTTTGAAGACATGGTGCGTGCTAAAATGGGCTTGTCAGGCTCTATTAGCGGGACTGCATAGATTGTATGATATGATACTGACAGGAACATTCTATTTGGTTGCTGAATCTGAACGCCTTTGGATTGGTGTCAATCCGGAGACGGTATCTTTGGATGCTAATAACGTACAGGCTTCACCGTTACAGGTCCGGTTCTGGGCTGGTGAAGGGAGCGATAAGGTGGCCATGTCTGCCTATCTCACGTTTCGGGTTGAAAGCGTTGTAGGGAGCAGTGTAACGAAGTTGTTTGAGGACAAGCCGGAGGCAAAGGTTAGTTCTTATAACTACACCATTCCTTCAGATAAGTATGCTACTGCTAACCGTATCAGTATCTATGCTTATGAGGATGCCGCCCGGACGAAAGAGATTGATAGTAAGCTGGTGAACATTATTGTCGCCAATCCTACGCCTTTCCCACGCTCGGAAGATTGGAATGTGGACAATGTGTATAAGAACGGGGAGTATCTGAAGCAAGGCAATGTGCTGTACATGTGGACCAGCCGCGTTTCTGGAAATACGGAGATTAGCCCAAAGGAATGGATTGAAGCTCATCAAGAGAGTGGACTGTGGACGCCTTATCCTTACGACAAGTTAATTGCAGCCGAGATAGCTCTCTTTAATTTCGCTTTGATAGGCTCGGCTGTATTCCAGGATGAATATATGATATCGCAGCAGGGTGTTGATGCATCGGGCAATCCTACTGAGGATTATCGGAAGTTTGGTACAAACGCGTTTACTCCTAATCTTAAGCTCAATTTTAAAACCGGAGATTGCGAATTATCCGGCAGTATAAGGAGAGGAATGGTTATCTTTGACTCGGAGGCCCCTCATCAAGGGATTACTAAAAACAATATTTATGTTTGTAAAAGTGACAGTAATACTTTGATTACTCTCTTTTTCAGTTCAGGCTCAAGATCATTCGGGACAGAATTTAGTATAATTAATGGTGGTAGTGGTGTTGTTTCTATCGGTTATATAATTAACGTGAGTTCGATATAAGGATTTACAGTTACAATAATAAAACAATCAGCCATTTA
>OBYQ01000098.1_pt1 | contig 125042 bp, 96 predicted proteins | sample 1538221 | NCBI WGS metagenome assembly OBYQ01 (sample SAMEA2580200, study PRJEB22360) | human gut metagenome | biome: human gut; feature: human-associated habitat; material: faeces | place: Denmark | collected 2008/2010
TTAGGGCACTGAAAAGTGCCCTTTCGAAGGGGGATGCCCTAAATTGAGTGCTTACGTGCGATTTACTGTTTCAATGACATTTGGGACGTAGAGGCTGATAGGCAACATCCCAAGAAGTGTAAACGCCCTATTGCTTCAGGAAAAATATCAAAAGGGATGGGATATGGTATTAGTGCGATACTTGTCACAATGTCACTGCTTTTACTTGTTACTTATACAGGAAGGGAAAAATGGTATTTATTTGGCATAATATGTTTCTATCTACTTCTTAATATTGCCTACTGTGTGAAGTTGAAACAGATTACGATTATTGATGTATTTATCATTGCATTCGGATTTGTACTTCGCATTTTTGTGGGTGGTGTAGCTGTGGGTATTCACCTCTCTCATTGGATTATTTTGATGACGTTCTTATTGGCTCTCTTCTTGGCTTTTGCCAAACGTCGGGATGACGTGGTCATCTACCAAGAAACTGGAGTGTCGGCTCGAAAAAACGTCAACCGCTATAACCTTGAGTTTATGAATCAAACCATTGGTATTATTGCTAGCATTACGATGGTTTGTTACATCATGTACACGGTGAGTGAGGAGGTTGTGGAGCGCATGCATACGCAATACCTTTATGCCACTTCCGTCTTTGTATTGGCAGGCATCGTCCGCTATTTGCAAATCACTATTGTCGATGTAAAGAGTGGAAGTCCCACTAAGGTGCTGATGAAAGACCGCTTTGTACAACTCTGTATCATAGGTTGGATATTGACGTTTATTCTCATACTCTATTGTTAAATTGCTAAGATGAAACAGATTGTTGCATTCGACTTCGATGGTACCATTACCAATCGAGATACACTGCTTGAGTTCATCAAGTTCGCAAAAGGCAAGACAGCTTTTTATCTTGGCTTTTTGCTTCATCTGCCTTGGTTGTTGGCTATGAAGTGTCACCTCTATCCCAATTGGAAGACCAAGCAGATGATTTTCTCCTATTTTTTTAAAGGAGTGAATTTGGATGAGTTCGATGCAGTCTGTTATAGATTCTTTATGGAGAGAGGTGAAAATTTGCTCTATCAGGATGCGGTTAAACAGATAAAACAGCACCTATATAGAGGCGATGAAATAGTCGTTATTAGTGCCAGCATTGATAATTGGGTAAAGCCATTTGCTGAGAGCTTAGGCATTAATCAAGTTTTGGGGACTCAGCTGGAGTTATCAGGAACCGGACACCTTACGGGTCGTTTCGCTACTGCCAATTGCTATGGCGAAGAGAAGGTGAAACGCTTGCTGCAGCTCTATCCTGACAGAACTCAATATCGACTGGTAGTTTATGGAGACAGTCGAGGAGATAAGGAACTCCTTGCTTTTTCGGATGAATCATATTACAAACAGTTCAATAGATGAATATTCTTTTAATTCTTATTAGTGTGCTGCTAAATTGCGCTGCTCAGCTTTGTATCCGCAAGGGTATGCTGATTGTAGGTGAAGTCGGTATGAGTGGCATGGTGCAAAATTTGGGTGCCATGATATCCAACCTCTGGTTGTGGGGAGCCATGGTTTGTTATGCTGTGAGCATTTTGATGTGGATGGCTGTATTGAGCAAAGTAGAAGTAAGTTTTGCCTATCCGTTCCTAAGTATCGGCTATGTGGTGGCAGCTTTGGTGGGTTACTATTTCTTTGATGAATCACTGACGTTCACACGCATTGCTGGCATAATGGTGATTTGTGTTGGTGTTTATTTAATCTCTAGAAGTTGACAAGATGAAATATTTTATATTTGGAGGTAATGGCTTTGTGGGCCGTTACTTGGCGAATGCCTTACTGGAGAGAAATGAAAAGGTGGTTGTATGTGACTTACACCCAACCCTTGATGAACGAGTTACAAAGGGTTGCGAGTATCGACAGACTGATATTCGTGATAAGCAACAATTGTCTACTATACCCATTTCTGCGGATGACATTATTATCAATCTTGCTGCTAATCAATACCATACCAAGGTGCCCCGTGATAGAAGAAACTACTTCTTTAGCGTAAATACTGTTGGCACAGGGAATATCCTTGAAGCGATTTACAACAAGGGATGTCGAAATTACCTGATGTTCACGACAGATATGACCTACGGAAAACCTCAATACTTGCCTGTTGACATTGAACATCCGCAAAATCCTTTCGGTCCATACGGTCAGAGCAAGAAAGCATGTGAAGAAATCTGCTTTGAATATCGGAAGCAGGGTATGAATATCACCATCTTCCGTCCCCGTATGATTAACGGCCCCGGCCGTTTGGGTATATTGGTGAAACTCTTCAAACTGATTGATATGAACTTGCCTGTTCCCACCATTGGTAACGGAAAGAATCACTATCAGATGATTTCTGTATTCGATTGTGTGAGTGCAATTCTCTGTGCTATTGATAAGGGTTTGCCTAATAAGGAGTACAATCTCGGTTCCAAAAACTCACCCGATATACGTACACTTTTAAAAGGTGTAATTGCATCAGCCCATTCACACTCGGCTGTGATTCCTACCCCGGGGAAATTAGTTAAGTTTATACTCAATATTTTTGATAGCATCGGCCTGACCATCATGTACAAAGAACAATTCATGATAGCAGATGAAGAGTATATTCTTGATATTAAGCAGACAGAAGACGATTTGGATTGGCATCCTCAATATAATGACGAGGATATGCTGAAGGAGGCGTATCAAATGTATAAAAAGCAATAAAAATTGGACCATGAGACTAAAGAATAAAAATGTGTTGTTTTTTACAAAGCTGATTGTGTTTGGTGCTTTATTTATGATGATACTTCCCTTTATTTTGTTTGGGGAGAACAATTACATCACTGTTCATGATAACTTAGACCAATTTCCACCCTTTTGGTCAATTGCTAAAAAGGTTGGACTTTTCTCTTTTGATGTATCTACCGGAGTCATGGATAACACACCGGCTGTCTATTTCGGCTGGGGAGGCTTTACCATCCAGAACTTTGCCTATTATCTCTTACCGGCTTATGTCGCCTACGTATTGACTTATTTAATTTCATTGCTCGTTGGCTTCTTTTCAATGTACAAGTTGCAGTGTATATTATTTGGAAAGGAGCATCGTGAAATCCTATTATTCACTTCTCTGCTTTTTGCCATTTTACCGGTAATCCCTGCTTGGTCTATCTCAGTGGCATCCATACCGTTGGCTTGTATCGTGTTTTATCATATTTATAAGGGAGGAAGTAAATGGTGGCTGTTGGCGGCACTTTTCCTCCCCTTCTTGATGGAGTTTCATTGCAGTGCTTTGTTTGCCTGTGGCTTTTGGTTAGCGGGTATGGTTATCGCTTCAATAAAAAGCAAGCGTTTTCACTCCACACTATTTGTGGCATTCTTACTGTTATGCATTGGTGTGGTGATATTCAACTTTAAACTGTTCTACATGCAGTTTGCCGTTGGTGAAGACCTGAATCGGAATCACTTTATTATAGAACCAATCAACATTGCTATTGGTTTGTACCATTATTTTGTGGAGGGTTTTTATCATGCTTCTACCATTCAGAAATACGTGGTATTTCCAGTTTGTTTTATTACGTGCTGTTATGTGGCTTGGCAGTGGATAAGAAACAAAACCGTTACAAAAGAGCAATCTGTCTTTTTTATTTGTGGAACCATGGCGTTTATTTGTTCATTCGTAGCAGCAGCAGATGAAGCCTTTTGGTTCGATGACCTTAAAAATTTAATCTCCGCCCTAGATGGTTTTTCCTTTGCACGCTTATTTGTCTTCAACCGTCTCTTTTGGTACGTAGCTTTCAGCGCCAGCCTTATGATGTGCTTGCGTAATCGGTATCTCAAACGGATTGTACCTTTTATTCTGATTGTCCAGTTAGGTTATATAATGCTGTCGCGTACTACTTATAACGACTCCATTTATTCATTAGCAGCGAACACGATTCCTTCACTAAAGAAAGATCATCTCACTTGGAAGGAGTTTTATGACGAAGCTCTTTTTACGAAGATAAAGAAGGATATTAATTATAAAGGTGAACCGGTAGCTGCTGTAGGCTATCATGAAATGATATTGATGTACAATGGTTTTAATTGTATCGGTGGATATCTTTCCTGCTATCCCTATAAAGATATGTTGAAATACCGTCGTTTGATTGAGCCACAACTCAACGTGAACGAAGAAATCCGCCATTACTATGATATTTGGGGTGGTCGCCGCTACCTTTATTGTGAAGGTGTGGACTATCAGCCCACTCGGAAAAAGTGTGAACAATCGGTTGAGTTACTTATTAATGCCGATGTATTTCGCAATGAATTTGGCGGCAAGTATATACTTAGTCGTGCGAAACTTTCCAATGCGGCAGATTTGGGGTTTGACTTTGTAGGGAAGTGGGATAGTGTCGAAGGGGTTTATACAATGTATGTTTATGAAATGAAGTAATTTTGTGGATAGAAAATCAAGATGGGATATGGAAAATGAAATGATAGCAAGTAAACTGTCGAATTTTTGATTTAATGGCAATAATATCCCCACTTCGTAATAATAAGATCCTTCTTAAGGGTGGGTTGTTTTCTCTCTTCTCTTTCTTTAATCAGGGTGTGGGCTTCCTGCTTCTGATCATTTTGGCTAAATACATCGTTCCTGCAGAGTACGGAACGTTGAGTTTGTTCAATACAATCGTCACTTTTCTGGGATTTCTGGTGTCTCTCTCAACGAATGGATATGTGTCGGTGTCGTTTTTCAGGAAGAGCCGGGACGAGTTTCGGCAAAGTTTAAGCATTGTCTTCTTGATTACTTTTGCCGTAGCTTCTTTCTTTGCATTGGTGCTATTAGTGGGTAACTCGGCTTTGGCGCGAATGACGGAGCTGCGACTTGCTTTTTTGTGGTCTGCGCTCGCCATTGCCTTAATGAACTGCTATTTCCAGATAGTTCTTGATTATTTCCGCATCCGTGAGAAACTCATTTTTTATGGTTTGCTGAGTTGTAGCTTTGCTATAGTAAACTTTGCTATATCGTTGCTGCTGGTAGTGGCAATGAAACTTGGATGGGAAGGACGTATTTATGCACAGGTAACTTGCGCAGTGCTTTATGGGCTGATTGCTATTTACGTTTGCTGTAGATATCGTCTGTTTCTGTTTAAGGGTATTTTGTGGTTCAAGATAAGACCTATCTTGATGTGGGGTGTTCCACTTATTCCTCATCTGGCCACTTCTTGGATTAAGCAGGGAGGTGATAGGTATATTATCAATTACTATTATACGTTTGCAGAGGTAGGAATCTTTAGTTTTGCTCTCAACTTGAGCAATATCATTGACATGATTGGCTCTGCCTTTAATCAAACCAATTCGGTATCTATCTATCAGGTTTTGTCGTCTAATCTGGATGACAAATGGGAGAGATTGCAACGGCAGACTAAAGCCATATTCATTGTTTATACGATAGGAGTTGTTGCGGTACTGGCCGTTTGCTCTATCTTAATTCCCTTGGTATTGCCACGATATGCAGCTTCGCTTCCTTACTTCTACTTATTGGCTTTGTCAGGTTACTTTCAGTGTATTTATTTTCTTTACACCAACTATTTGTTCTATTATGACAAAACCAAAGATTTGATGATGATTACATTTTTTTCTTCGTTACTTCACTTGATGCTGTCGATGTGGCTGACGCAATATAGTCTCTATTATACCTGCCTGATTTATGTGTTCTTAAAGTTCATCATGGTGGCACTTGTGGTGTATCGGGCTAATTTACTTCTGAATAAATATGTGAAGACGTAGATGGTTATGGAAAAAAAAGGATGTATTGACCCCAAAAAAGGACTGCAGTATGAGTGTAGTCTCTCTTGTAAAAGATTTGAGTATGAAAAAGTTTAATGGAATTACTGCGGTATGTTTTGTGGATTCTGTTTATTCAATGCTGTTGTATCTGCTTGTTTATGGTAAAAAGCAATTTGAATCAACTTATTTTTTTGTTTCAGAAGCAATCTCAGTTGAAGTACAGAGTAAGCTGAAATATAAGCAATTTCTCTCTTTACATAAAATGGAAGCGATGCCTCGTCTTGTCAGGTGTATTTATCGTTTTCTTCTTTACCGTACTTGTTATTGGCATTGGCCTTTTTTAAAGACATTACCCATTTATGGACACGATCACTTGTGGTTTTCATCCGCATTGCTGCATAAACGAACCATGGTGGTAATTGAAGATGGTTTAGGTAATTACGATGAGAAATGGTTGATAAAGCCCCAGCTACGAAAGCATAAAAAACTTTTGCAATTCATTTATGGTCCCAATATTGTGAAGGGTGATTATGGACTAACCGATCAAGCAAAAGAAGTGGTACTGACAGAATTGGCCTCCATACCGGAGTGCTTGAAATCTAAAGCAAAAATTGTAAATGTTCAGGATTTGTGGAAAAAGAGTGATGCCAAGGACTACATTACATCTTTGTTTGGAATTACTGATGATGACTTGTTGATGTTGGCTGAAAAAAAAGTGATTATATTAACTCAACCTTACAATATACAGATTGGAGATGATAATCTTATCGAAATATATCGTAAGATTATTGATAAATACAATTCTGAAGAAGTGGTGATTAAGACGCACCCGCGTGATAATTTGGATTACGAAAAGGCATTTCCGGGAGTGAAAGTATATTCTAAGAAAGTACCCGCCGAACTTTTTGCTCTTTTGGGCATTCACTTCGATGATGTCTACACCATTAATAGTACCAGCATATATTCGTTTCCCCCCCAATCAAATCTACACTATTTAGGTGTTAAATGTCACCCGAAATTGATAGAACTTTATGGACAAGACACTATTGAAGGCCTTGCTCAGAACTGATTGGTTCGTTTGGATCATTTTCTTCTGCTGCCCTATACTTGCCATGCCTATGGTGATAAATGGATGTTATAGACGAAAACGAAATGCTTACGTGCTGTTTGCGTTGTTTATGGGACTGTGTTCAATGTTGTTGTTCCTACCTACTGCTGACGCGTATAGGCATGCTGAATTATTCTATGAAATGGAAACATGGAATTGGGATGAATTATTGCTTTATCTTTCCTTTAATATAAAAGTTGATTTCATACTTTTCCTTTATGAATTTGGAATTATTCAGTTAGGGTTGACATACGGTTTCGTTCGTTTTGGATGGGTGGTCATTGCCTACCTTATATATTTCTACATATATGATTGCATGCTTGATTCTCCACAAATAAAATGCCTCAATCGTTGGTTGGTTTTATGGATGGTTATTTTGGTGGTTCCTATTGGAGGTATTTCTTCTGGCTTGCGCTATGGATTTGCAGCTACATTAATTTCTCTTGTGTTGTGTAGAAGATACTTATTAAATAAAACGGGGCTTATTGATTATATAATAATAGTAGTTGCTATATTTGTTCACTTTGCAACTATATTCGTTGTACCTTTGCTCGTAGCAAATAAATTAAAAATTTTCCCACATACAAAGAAAAACTTTTGGATATTTTTTGTAGTGCTGTTTTTGATTTCTTCATCACTTCCATTAATCTTACAACTCTTTCCATTAGGTGAAATTAATAATTATCTGCTGATGTATACTGAAGGTAAATATAGCGATACTAGCTATCTTTCAGGTAATGTTTTCTTCTGGTTGCCTATATGGATTGGTCAGGTCGCATCTTTGTCATTATTTGTTTTCTTCATATTATATGTGCCTATTAATCATCAATCGTCTATAATGTATAATTTGTTTTTGTTATGGGCGTTTACGTCTAATTATTCGGCAATCAATGGACGTGTACAGTTTTTCTTTTATGGTGTTGGTGTTTTCTATTTATTATATAATGCTAAATTGAAAAATATTCAAATAGTGTTTGGTGTTTTCTTGTTTAGCATCATAACTGGTCAAGTGATAGGTTATAGAAAACATACTGTTACACGTTGGCCATACTTATTTGCACCTTACCCTGTTGCACTTCAAATGGATTATGATGTTAATTGGATTTATAATAATGTTGACCCTAATACTGCAGATCTCTATCTTTGGCAAAAGAGCGGTCATTAAATAATTTATATTAGGAGAATATGAAAGCTTTAATAGTTAATTTGCAGGATTGCGAAGAACGCCGAGATGCAATAAAAAAACAAATGGAAGCCTTGCGTTCTATAGACTATGAATTTATTGATGCTGTAGATGGACGTAAAATGAACACGCAAGAGTTGAATCAACTTTTTAATTTAAAACGATTTAAATCACTTTATTTTAGAGAAGCTCGTCCTGGTGAAGTGGGATGTACCATGAGTCATCAACGATGCTTCCAGGCCATTATCGATCAGAATTTGCCATATGCTTTACTCTTAGAAGATGATGCTGTATTGGGTGATGTGAATCGTATTATTCACTCAATACATACAGTGCAAAATTGGCTTGACAAACAAGAACTACCCACAGTCATATTATTTTCATCATGGTTTTGGCATTGTGAAGATGTAATTAATATTGATGATATTAGGATAGTAAAAGTGTTTGATGCATTTTTTACTTATGCTTATGTAATAAATCGTAAAGCTGTGCTGCTAATGAAGGAAGAACGACCGTTTGTTACTGCTGATGATTGGTTTTACTGGCGCAAAAAAGGTATTCAGATATTAGGAGTAACTCCGTTTGTTATAAACCATCCTACGGATGAAAGTGTGGAGAGTACAATATCTGGTGCTTCTTCAAAAAGGACCACCGTTAATCAGATGCTTTACCGCATTACGCACTTTAAACGATTATTTATACGTAAATGGTTAGAAAGAAAAGGAAACTATGAGAAGTTTAAACCGATAGCTCACGATTTGTTGTAAATCAATTGAAGGTATTAAAGAATGAAGATAGTTTACACAATAACAGGAATGTATAATTCCGGAGGTATGGAGCGTGTATTGGCTAACAAGGCTAATTATCTTTCTCATGCGAAAGGGGTAGATGGTAAATCAAACAAAGTTATTATCATAACAACCGACCAAAAAAATCGCAAGCCTTTTTTTTATCTTTTTGAAGATGTACGTTGTATTGACTTAGGAATTAATTATGAAGATGATGCACAGTTACCCCTCCCTTTCAGGTTGTTTGCTACAAAAAAAAAGAAAGCTATACACCGAATGCGTCTAAGGGACGTATTGTTGAAAGAAAAGGCGGACATCGTAATTTCAATGTTCGACTATGACTTTGACATTCTGTGCGATGTAGAGGACGGTAGTTCTAAAATTTTAGAGTATCATTTTTCTCGAGAGGCAAAAATGATAGAAGCGCGTTCATGGTTGAAACGAACGATACAATCCATGAGACTAAAAAGCTGGTTGAAAATAATTCGAAAGTATGATAAATTTGTTGTTTTGACCGAACGTGACAAGCGTTCGTGGGGAGATTTACCTAATATTATGGTGATTCCAAACTATCTTCCTACATTCCCGGATAAGCTTGCTCCTCTAAATAATAAAATAGTGTTGAGTGTGGGTCGATTATCATACCAAAAAAATTTTCATCTTTTAATTCGAGCATGGAGTAAAGTACATATAAAATGTCCTGATTGGCGACTTGTAATACGTGGGAATGGTGATGATAAAGATAGCATTATACAATTAATTGACAAATTGTCATTATCCGAATCAGTAAGCTTACTTCCTTCAACTTCACAGATTGCTTCTGAGTATTTAAACGCTTCTTTTTTAGCTATGAGTTCAAGATATGAAGGCTTTCCTATGGTGATGCTTGAAGCAATGGCTCATGGACTTCCCATAGTAACAGTTGATTATCCTTGTGGCGCATCTGATGTTATAACTAATGGCTTAAACGGAATTGTTGTTGGCTCCTCTGATTCACTTGGCTTGGCAAATGCCATAATAACTCTTATTAATGATAATGCAAATCTAAGAAAAATGAGTGTTTCTGCGCGTCATAAAGCAGAAGAATATACTGAATCTCGTGTGATGGGAATATGGCAGAACCTATTTCGGGAAATTAGTTCAAAATCTTAAATTTATTTTTGCCTTTTTGTATGAATATATTTCTATCAATAATAATTCCATGTTTCAATTGTGGTAAGTTGATGAGTCGTTGCATAGAGTCTTTGCAACGTCAAACGTGTCAAGATTTTGAGGTGATTTTTGTAGATGATTACTCTACAGATGATACTTGTCTTTTTCTCCAAAATTTCATCGACTCAAATTCGATTTTGGCATCTCTAATCAATGCTCCTTATAATGGGGGACCTGGTAAAGCCAGAGAGCTTGGGGTAAAAGAAGCTAAAGGAAAATATGTTGCTTTTTTAGATTCTGACGATTGGTATCGTGACGATTTTGTGGAAGCAATAAAAAAGCGTATGGAATCAGATATGCTTGACTTGCTATTTTTTGATTATAACCGTTGCTATGAAAGTGGGAAGACTTTTCATATTTCTTCTATTCCATTTTATAGTGACGGGTTTGTAAAATCTGATTTTATGGCTTTAACGGGCGATAGCGTGTGTGGTATATGTATAAAAGCCAACATCATAAAGAAAATAAAAATGCCTTGTTTTTACAATAGCGAAGATGCTGCGGTAGTTCCATTATTGGTATATGAATCAAAAAGTATTGCTTATTTGCCCGAAGCATTTTATAACTATTTTGCGCGTAGTAATTCTTTATCAACATCCGTTAATCCTAATATTTATAAGGGCTTTTTACAAGCAAGTAATTATATACGCCAGAATATACCCGATACTTTGATACGAGAAAAAGAGTTTAGATGTATTAATTTAGTGTTATATGGTGCTGTTTTCCGTGCTTTATTCTCGGGCGTTGACAAACGAATAGTACTTCGCTTTATTGATGATTTTGAGGTTCTGTATCCTAATTGGCGGCATAATAAATACTACTGTCATTTCCCTTTTAGGAAAAGAGTTTTCCTTGCTCTTGTTAGGAATCGATCCTTTCTGCTCATTAAATCTTTTATAAAAACACAAAAAATCGTTTTAAGTTTTCGGTAAAGACTCGTAATAGTTATGTTGAAACTACTGACAAAATATAAGATGTCAAGTAATTGTATTTAATTGGAAAAGAATAGTGTGTAGATTTCGATAAGAACATCGTGGTTTGTGGTGGTATTGGGTTTACACAGACTGTGTATACTATCACGCTTTACAAAAGTAAAAAGATGCTTTGTGGACTTTTATAATGATTGTCTAACTGAAAAGGATAAGAAATATCCGGAACTAAAGGATTTTATGAGTTCCTTATTTGTAATAAAAAAACGCAATAATCTATAATAAGTGTATGAACAATCAATATCAAGTAACAGCTACTATAGTGCTCTATAAAAACAATATAGAAGAACTGAAGAGGGCTATTTGGAGTTTTTTAAACACAAATCTGAAGGTGCGGATTTATCTGGTGGATAATTCGCCTATAGATGAGTTGAAATCATTAGCGTCATTAGATGAACGAGTGGAGTACCTTTTTATGAATTGCAATAATGGATTTGGTGCGGGACATAATAAGATTATGCGTCAGCTTGATAAAATGGGAGAATTCCATTTGGTGCTCAATCCGGATATCTATTTTGAAGCAGGGGTGATTGAGGCTCTTTATGAGTACATGCAGGCTAATCCTGATGTGGGCAATGTGCTTCCTAAAGTGATTTATCCTAATGGTGATTTGCAATATTTGTGCAAGCTTCTGCCTACTCCTATGGACTGGATTGGTCGAATGTTTATTCCTTTTAAGAGTATCAAGAAGCGTATTAATGATAATTTTGAGATGCGCTTTAGCGGTTATGATAAGGAAATGAATGCTCCATATTTATCAGGATGCTTTATGTTTCTTCGCAAATCAGTTATTGAAGAAGTTGGAGTTTTTGACGAAGGGATTTTTATGTATGGAGAAGATACTGATTTAAATCGTCGTATTTTTCAGAAATATAGAACAATGTATTATCCAAGTGCCACAATTACTCATGCTTTTGAGAAAGGATCTCATAAAAAAATTCGTTTGTTTTGGATACATGTTAAGGCTGCCGTTTATTATTTAAATAAATGGGGGTGGTTTTTTGATAAAGAAAGGCGGGAGATAAATAAAAAAGCGAAATTAGCATATACGAATATGAAATTAACTAATCGATAGAACTATCGACAATAAAATAACTGAGTTTTTACTAGTGATTTTCCTAATATATTTTTCATGAAACTTTTATTTACTGGAGCTTCTGGTTTCTTGGGTAGCAATGTGCGTCCTCTTTTGGAGGGGATGTATGGCGTTAAGACTGTGGGGCTGTCGCCGAAGGATGATTATACTATAGATATAGCAAAGGAGATTCCGGTATTGCGTGAACGGTATGATATTGTTCTTCATGTTGCTGGAAAGGCACATTCTGTTCCTAAAACGGAAGCGGAAAGACAGGTGTTCTTTGATGTGAATCTGCAAGGTACAAAGAATCTTTGTACTGCATTGGAGCGGAGAAGAGTGCCACGGGCCTTCATTTTTATTTCCACTGTAGCAGTTTACGGTTGTGCTTATGGTGAGAATATTACGGAAGACCATCCTTTGGATGGAGATACACCATACGCCATGAGTAAACGTCTTGCGGAGGAATATCTACAAAAGTGGTGTTACGAACATAATGTCATTTTAGGTATAATCCGTCCTTCCTTGATTGCCGGTCCTAACCCTCCGGGAAATCTGGGGGCTATGATTCATGGTATCCGCAGTGGGAAATACCTCAGCATTGCTGGCGGTCAGGCACGAAAGAGTGTATTGATGGTACAGGATATTGCAAAGTTGGTCTCTCTGTTGGCAGAAAAGGGAGGCATCTACAATGTATGTGACAGTCATCACCCCACTTTCAGAGAACTTGAGACTACTATTTGCAGGCAATTGGACAAGAAATTACCTTTCTCAATACCTTATTGGGCAGCTAAATGTATGGCTTTGGTAGGAGATTGCTTAGGAAAGAAAGCGCCTATCAATTCTTTGAAACTGAAGAAAATCACAGAATCGCTTACTTTCAGTAACGAAAAGGCGATGCGTGAATTGGGATGGAAGCCGACCCGTGTATTGGAAAACTTCAAGATAGAATGAATGTATATTTAGATGTCATATTGATAGGGCTGGGTATTATATCTTTGGGATTTACATGTATTCAGCTTTGGTTTTACTGGATAATCAAAAACGGATGATGTATTATTTGATGGTCTTGGTTCTGCTGTTTTTAGCAGAACTTTTTTATTTTAGAATAGCTGATAGGTGTAATATCATCGATAAGCCCAATGAGCGCAGTTCCCATACGAAAGTGACTTTGCGTGGTGGTGGGATTATTTTCTATTTCGGGGCGTTGGCCTATTTCCTGACGAGTGGCTTTGAATATCCCTGGTTCCTGCTTGCCTTGACACTGGTGACGTTCATCAGCTTCGTGGACGATATAAAATCCACCGGGCAGATGACAAGACTGCTTTTTCATTTCTCTGCTATGGTTATGATGTTTTATCAGTGGGGGCTGTTCTCCTTGTCCTGGTGGTGGATAGTCATAGCCTTGATAGTCTGTACGGGCATCATCAATGCCTACAACTTTATGGATGGCATTAACGGCATAACCGGCGGTTATTCTCTGGTTATTCTTGCTGCGTTGGCTTATGTCAATAAGGAGGTGGTTACTTTTGTGGAAGCGGATTTCATCTATACCGTTATCTGTTCCGTTCTAGTTTTCTGTTTCTTCAATTTTCGTAAGAAAGCCAAATGCTTTGCGGGTGATGTGGGTTCTGTGAGCATTGCCTTCATCCTTCTTTTCCTGATAGGCAGGCTCATCATTGAAACGGAAGATTTCAGCTGGATAGTCCTTTTATCCGTTTATGGTGTGGATAGTGTACTGACTATCATTCACCGCCTGATGCTTCATGAGAATATCGGTTTGCCGCATCGCAAGCATCTGTATCAGATTATGGCGAATGAGCTGAAGATTCCCCATATAATGGTTTCTTCTATTTACATGGCAGTGCAGGCAATCATCATCGTAGGATATATAATGTGTTTAGGTTACGGTTATTGGTATTTGGCAGGTATAATTCTTTTACTTTGTTTTCTTTATATCTGCTTTATGAAGAAGTATTTCGGATTGCACCAGTCTACGTGAGTAATGCTGAAATGTGATGATTAGTAAAATAATGAAAGGCGATGGAGACTAAAATCTCCATCGCCTTTCGTCTTATTTTTGAAATATAAATTGTACCTTTGTCATACACCAATCAGGTTATAATAACATGGAACAGATGCGTAAGCTGCCGATAGGCATACAGACTTTTGAGGAAATACGTAGGGATGGTTATCTCTATGTAGATAAGACGGCTATGGTTTATCAAATTGCAAATGTAGGTAAACCTTATTTCCTGAGCCGTCCCCGTCGTTTTGGCAAGAGTCTGCTTCTTTCTACCTTTGAAGCCTACTTTCAAGGACGCAAGGATTTGTTTCAAGGTTTGGCCATCGAACAGCTGGAAAAGGAATGGGAAGAATATCCGGTTTTGCACTTGGATTTGAATGCCCGGAAATATGAAACTGCTGCTGACCTGACGGCTATGCTTAATCAGTATCTGGAGAAATGGGAGCTGCTCTATGGTCAGGAGAAGAAAGACCGTAGTCCGGAAGAGCGTTTTGCTTACGTGATAGAGCAGGCATGCATGCAGACAGGAAAGCAGGTTGTTGTGCTGATTGATGAGTATGACAAGCCATTGCTTCAAGCGGTCTTGGATGAGAACTTGCTGGATGAGTATCGGAAAATATTGAAAGCGTTCTACGGTGTCTTGAAGAGCGCTGACCGTTATCTTCGTTTTGTTTTCCTGACCGGAGTGACCAAGTTTGCGCAAGTAAGTGTATTCAGTGACTTGAACCAGCTGAATGATATCAGCATGAAGTCTCCTTACGCTGCTTTGTGTGGTATTACCAAAGAGGAGTTGGTGAAAACCTTTCTGCCGGAACTTGAGAGACTGGCTAAACGAAGAGGGATATCTTTACAAGAAGTGATTGATTTGATGGAACGTCAATATGATGGTTACCATTTTCATCCGGAAGGTGTAGGAATGTTCAATCCGTTCAGTGTATTGAATGCTTTTGATGCAGAAGAGATGGGGTACTATTGGTTTCAGACCGGCACACCTACTTACTTGGTTGACTTGCTGAAGCAGAGTGATTACGATATACGTCTATTGATAGATGGAGTGGAAGTGCTGGCTTCCGCTTTCTCTGAATATCGTGCGGAAACAAATAATCCTCTTCCGATGATTTATCAAAGTGGTTATTTGACCATAAAAGGGTATGATGATGATGTGAAGCTATACACTTTAGGCTTTCCAAATGATGAGGTTCGTTACGGCTTTCTGAATTTTTTGGTACCCTATTATACCAATGTATCCAATGATGAAACTGGTTTCCACATCGCTAAATTCATGCGTGAATTGAAGAGTGGAGATGTGGAGGCGTTTATGGAGCGTCTTAAGATATTCTTCTCCGGTATTCCGTACGAGTTGAGTGATGATACGGAATGCCATTATCAGGTTATTTTTCATGTAGTGTTTACTTTGCTGGGACAGTTTATCCGGTCCGAGGTTCGCAGCAGCCGTGGTCGTGCGGACGCAGTAGTTCATACTCCTACCGCTATTTATGTTTTTGAGTTCAAACTGGACGGTACAGCCGACGCAGCTCTGAAGCAAATAGATGAGAAGGGGTATCTGATTCCTTATACCTTGGATGGCAGGAAATTAGTGAAAGTAGGTGTGAACTTCAGTAAAGAAACACGGAATATTGATGAATATATTGTCGTGGAGGAATAGGAACGAACAATCCTATATACGGAAAAGGCGATGAAGATTTGATTCTTCATCGCCTTTTCCATATTATAGTATTTCATTTTATTTCTTCATCCTCAGCACCCGTATTCCCGTCCACTTATTATTGTCTTTCAGCATTTGGGACAAGGGGACTTTGGAGACGACCACTTTCTTGTCGGTAGAGGAAGCGTGTACCAGCAGGAGTTTGTTATCCGCATAGAAAGCGATTCCCATGTGGGCTACGTCCAGCCCCGGAGTGTTGGTGGTGATGGCTATGATATCGCCGTCTTTAATCCACGGGAGACCATCGGCGGGAAGTTTGGCTTTGGGAAGATAGTGAACTTCCTTGCCGGACAAGGATTGCTCAATCTTCTTCATTTTGGCTACGTTCTCCGGCGAATTGGCCAGCTGCTTGTAAAGTTGGGGATGGGAAGACATGTAGGAGATAGACAACCGTTCGGTGTCGGGACTCATGGCGCCCGTTACATCTTGAAGGAAGCCGTTGCGTACGCCATTGTTTATCCAGTCGGCAATATAATGCAGGCGGGAAGTGTACCCGTCGATTTTACCGTCACGGTAACGGATTTTTTGCAGGTTATCGGCGAAAGCGCTTTCCGAGATGTCCCCGTCGGCTAATTTGGGAGTGAGTGTCTCTGCCAGCACATATTCCACCAGCGTGGTGCAGTCTACCTCATCGCAGTTGATGACGAGTTCCTCGGGACCATCTGCCTCCAGTGTATGGGCTACGTATGGCACATCCAGATACTTTATTCCATTGCTCAACATATCTTTCCCTCCCTGGGCAGAAACGGAAGTTACCATGGCTGCGGCGCAGAGGGCGCTGAACATAAATTTAGTCATTGTTTTCATTTTTCTCTCTTTTGATTATTATTGTTCTTAAACGTAAAAAGGATGCAGCAAATTTACTACATCCTTTTTATAAAAGCTTAATCCGGAGGGATTAAATTCAATATTGCTGGATTAAATATTTATAATCCTCCTTTTTATCGAACGGAACAAGGGAGAAACCGTATTCAATGGCGTTCTCTTTGCCCGGACGAATCAGATAGGGCTCATGGGCGGTTGCGCCCCAACTGTCGTCTCCACCGACACCCATCATGCGGTAATCAATGAACAAATCGACCATCTTTTCCGGCAGAGGGTCGGTGAGGTGGCGGTGATGGGTCTTTTCGGTACGCGGAGCGCCGTTGTCAATCGTATCGCCGCTGTCCATACTTTCCAGGGGATAGTTGGAGGCGTTCAGCTCAAAGGTGCGGTCGGCGATGAGCAGCAAACCACGTTGCGTCTTATCGGTAAGGGCGCACCAATAGATGTCCGTGCGATGGTTGTTCTCCTGTGGGCGGACATACGGCTCGTACATATCCTTGACCGGGATGGCGTACTCTCCGATGAACTGGGAGGTACGGCGGTCTCGGTAATTCTCTTTCGGACCGCGACCGTAGTAGGTCAAGTCTGTAAAGCTTTCCGGCAACTGCATCCGCAGGCCCACACGCGGTATCATCGGAGCTTGGTCTCCTTCGGCCATGAAGCGGTTGTCTACCTTGATGACTCCGCTGGCATATATCTTATAGGTGATGTTCCAACGGGCCTCTGTCTGCGGAAAACGGTAGGTCACCTTTACTGTCGTGGCATTGCTGCCCGGAGTCACTTGGAAACTTTCGGCTTTTGGTTCCTGGTAGCTTGCCTCTTTCCAGGCTTTGAGGCAGACGGGGAGGTTGGCTCCATAATCATTGTCCGTCGGTGCACGCCAGAAGAATGGGCGGGGACCCTGACCGTTCAGTATGTACTCGTGCTTCTTGTATAAATAGGAGGTGAGCAGACCGCTTTGCTTGTCGAAGGTGGCTTTGAAGTCGGGACCGGAGAACGCCACCAAATTTCCCTCTTCCTTAGAAGTGGCGGGCTGCTGTGCCGTAGCCTCTTTCTTGTAGAAAGTATGGACGTAGGTCTGTTCGCGTGCGATGACCGTGCCGGCCGGGAGGAAAGGCTCTGCCGTCTTGATGGCTGCATAGAACTCGATACGCACATCTCCCGTTGTCTGTTTCTCTTTGGGTATGCCGTTCAGGAAGCCGGTGGTTACCGTCTTGCCCGGTGCGGCATGGATATTTTCAATCTTGCCACGGTAGACTTCCTTTCCGTGGTCGCGGATGATGTAGTAGAAGTCGTACTTGTCGAGATTGGTGAAGGAGAAATCATTGCGGATTTTCACGGTGGAAGTCTGCTTGTCGAAATCAAGGAACTTGATGTTCTGGTATACTTTTCCCATCTCTTCTGTCTGCGGCTTGACACTGCGGTCGGGGTATACCACGCCGTTGATGCAGAAATTGCCGTCGGAGGGCGTGCCGTTCTCGCCATAATCGCCGCCATAGGTCCAGTATTTACGGTCGTCGTCTGTCTTGGCGGCAAAGCCCTGGTCTACCCAGTCCCAGATACAGCCGCCCTGGAGGATAGGATATTTCTCGATGATGTCCCAGTAGTCCTGGAAGTTGCCGAGGCTGTTGCCCATGGCATGGGCATACTCGCAAAGAATGAGGGGACGCGTCATCTCCTTGTTCCGGGCATACTTTTCCAGATAGGAAGGGGAAGCGTACATCGGGCAGTAGATGTCCGTATTCCATTCCAACAGTGCGCGTTCATACTGGATGGGACGACTGTCGAGCGTCTTCAAGGTGTTGTAGGTAACGTAGAAATTCAATCCGTTTCCGGCTTCGTTGCCCAGCGACCAGATGATGACTGACGGATGGTTCTTGTCCCGTTCGTACATATTCATGGTACGGTCGAGGTGGGCATTCATGAAGAGCGGATTGTTTCCCAGCGTGCCGCCTACACGCAGGTCGTAACCCATGCCGTGGCTTTCTATATTGGCTTCGTCGATGACGTAGATACCATATTCGTCACAGAGTTCGTAGAAACGTTCCTGCTGGGGATAGTGACAGGTGCGGACGGTATTGACATTGTATCTCTTCCAAAGCTCGAAATCTTTCTTCATCAGTTCTTCGGAGACATAGTGACCGGTATTCTCGTTGTGTTCGTGATAGTTCACGCCTTTCACGAGGATAGGTTGTCCGTTTACCAACAGTTGCTTGTCCTTGATTTCCACTGTACGGAAACCTACTTTGCAGCTTGTCGCTTCAATCACATCTCCGTTCGGGCGCTTCAAGCTGACGACGAGGGTATAGAGGTTGGGCGTTTCGGCTGTCCATTGCAGGGGTTCCTGGATGGTCTTCTTGGTGAATTCCACTTCCGTTTGGTCACCGCTGACCTGAGTAGAGGACTGGGCTATCTGCTGGTCGTTCTTGTCCAGCAGGCGGTAACCAACGACAAATGGGGAATTTTGTCCGCTTTCATTGGTAAACTGCACCTTTACCTTGAGGATACCGTTCCGGTAGTTCTCATCCAAAGGAGACTCCACCTTGAAGTCCGTGAGATGGATTTGAGGCTGGGCATATAAGTAAATGTCCCGTTCGATACCACTGATGCGCCAGAAGTCCTGGCATTCCAGATAGTTGGCATCGGAAAAGCGGTGTATCTGAATGGCAATGACATTCTTCCCTTTCTTGGCAATGGCGCTGACGTTGAAACGCGCCGGAGTCTTTGCATCTTTACTCATGCCTACAAACTTGCCGTTGAGGTAGTAGAAGGCTGCCCCGCGTACGCCGTCGGCACTCAGGAAAATTTCCTTATCGTCCCAGTCTCCCGGAAGAGTGAACTCGCGGCGGTAGGTGCCGGTGGGATTCCATTCTTGGGGAACGTATGGAGGATTGGGCTTGTCCCAATAGGGAGGATAGCCCGAAGAACAGAACTCATAGGGATGGTTCACATAGATGGGCGTACCGAATCCCTGCAACTCCCAGTTTCCGGGTACATTGATGTCCGGCCAGCGGCTGGCGTCCACACGGTCCATCATGAAGTCCGTGGGGCGGTCGGCGAAGGTTTCCACATAATGGAATTTCCATTTCCCGTTAAGGGACAAGCGGAAGGTTCCGTTTTGGCGGTTATTGATGACGGCATCAGCCTCCGTGACGTAGGAGGTGAACGTGCTGCGGGCAGGCTCCCGGTTGATGCTTGTCAGCTTGGGGTTGGTAATCTCTTCGTAGCGATTGTTCTCCTGAGCAGTCAGGGCAAAGGGAAACGCTGCGAGGCAAGTGAGTAAAAAATACTTTTTATTCATAATTGCTTTTATTTCTTTGTGGTAGGTTCAGAGACCGGGAATACGAGCCCTTCACGCAACCACTTCTCCAGTTCTTCCGTCCATTGACGCTTGTAGGTGAAGTTGTCCCGGAATCCCCAGCCATGTCCGCCGGTGGGGTAGGCATGCAGGCTGGCAGGTACTTTATGGTCGCGCAGGGCAAGGAAGTAACCGATGCCGTTGATGGGCGGCACTGCGTCATCGTCCGAAGAAAGCATGATGAAAGCTTGCGGAGTGCGTGGGGACACTTGCCTTTCGAGGGAGTATTTTTGTTCCAGTTCCTGAGATGGATTTTCTCCGATAAGGTTCTTACGGGAACCTCCATGGGTAACGCCTTTCTGCATGGAAATCACCGGATAGAACAAGATCTGGAAGTCGGGACGGGTCTTGTCACTGCTGTATAGTGTGGCAAGCGAAGCTGCCAGATGGCCGCCGGCAGAAGCGCCCATGATGCCTACACGCTGAGGATTGACACCCCATTCGGCGGCATGTTCGCGTACCATGCGGATGGCTTGTTCGGCATCGGAAAGGGGCACTTCATGGTGCCCGTTGGGCATACGGTATTTCAGTACTGCATAGGTGATGCCTTGTGTGTTGAACCAGGGAGCCATGTCGTGTCCCTCGTGCTTCATGGCCAGCCCCCCGTAGCCGCCTCCCGGACACATGATGATGGCCATGCCGTTGGGGTGGGAGGCAGGGTACACCGTAAGGGTAGGGGTGGTGACATCGGACACCCATTCGTTGTTATGGTTCTGTCCGGAATTGGTCAGTTCGTTGTTATTGGGGGCACCGTTGGGCCATAGGGGCAGCTCAACGGGCTTTTGTGCAGATAACATGGTCGCTGCAAATAGAAAAGATAAAAGTAGAATCTTTTTCATGTTCTTGGTATTTAAAAGTTATTTGGTTTTCATGGAAGCTTTGATGAGGTAGAATATCAGAATGGCATAAGCACCCAGCGCCAGCACTTCGGACCAGGTGTTCTGCAACCATGCATCGTTTACGAGGTTGATTCCTCCGAAACGCATGGCAGCACTTGCCACACCCATCAATGCACCGCCGGCAATGAAACCGGAGGCAAGCAGGGTACCTTTCTCCCCGCGTTCGGCATTGAGAGCGGCATCCTTGCTGCGGCTGGTCACGTACCAGTTGATGGCACCGCCCACTACCAACGGAACATTCAGTTCCAATGGGATGAACATACCCAATGCAAATGCCAGTGCGGGAATCTTGCAGAAATTGAGGATGACGGCCAGCACTGCACCGATGCCGTAGAGCAGCCAGGGCGCACCCACACCGTTCATCAACGGTTCGATAACGGCCGCCATGGCATTGGCTTGCGGAGCGGCCAGCTGTCCGCTGGTGAAACCGTATGTCTTGTTTAGGATAATCATTACACCACCTACGGTAGCGGCAGAAACGATGGTTCCGAGGAACTTCCAGGTCTCCTGCTTGGCAGGCGTACTACCCAGCCAGTAACCGATTTTCAAGTCTGTGATGAAGCCTCCCGCCATGGACAGTGCCGTACATACAACACCGCCCATCACCAGTGCCGCAACCATCCCTTCGGGACCTTTCAGCCCTACGGCTACCATGACTACGGATGCCAGGATTAATGTCATCAGCGTCATTCCGGATACGGGGTTTGTGCCCACAATCGCAATGGCATTGGCTGCCACGGTGGTGAACAGGAAAGCGATACCTGCAACAAGCAGGATAGCTACAATGGTATGTGTCAAGTTGCCCTGCATCACATCGAAGTAGAAGAAGAGAACAACCAGCAGCAGCGTGATGATGGAACCGATGGCGATAATCTTCATGGAGATGTCTCGCTGTGTGCGTTTCACACTGGCTTCCACGTTGGACTTACCTCCCATTTCCTTGGCAGCCAGTCCTACGGCACTCTTGATGATGCCCCAAGACTTGATAATGCCGATGATACCTGCCATGGCAATGCCACCGATACCGATGCTCTTGGCATAGTATTTGAAGATTTCTTCCGGAGCCATAGCGCCTATGGTTGCCGTGATTTCGGGGTTCCATTGGTTCAGTACGGAATCTCCCCAAATCATGGACATACCGGGGATGATAATCCACCATACGGCCAGTGAGCCGGCACAGATGATGGACGCGTATTTCAGTCCTACGATGTAACCCAGACCGAGCACGGCAGCACCCGTATTAACCTTGAATACCAGCTTGGCTTTCTCGGCCAGCATTTCGCCGAGGCCGCATACGCGGGTAGTGAAATTCTCGTTCCACCAGCCGAAGGTTGCCACGATGAAGTCGTATAGACCTCCGATAATACCTGCCATGAGTAATGGTTTTGCCTGGCTGCCGCCCTTTTCACCGGAGACGAGCACTTGTGTGGTGGCTGTCGCCTCGGGGAAGGGATACTTGCCGTGCATGTCGCTCACGAAATATTTGCGGAAGGGGATAAGGAAGAGAATACCCAGCACACCTCCCAGCAGAGAGCTGATAAAGACTTGTGCAAAGGTAACGGTGATTTCTTTCGGATAAGTTTCTTGAAGGATATAAAGTGCCGGAAGGGTGAAGATGGCACCTGCCACGATGACGCCAGAACTGGCACCGATAGACTGGATAATGACGTTTTCGCCCAATGCGTTCTTGCGTTTGGCGGCACCCGATACGCCGACGGCAATGATGGCGATGGGGATGGCGGCTTCGAATACTTGCCCCACCTTCAGCCCCAGATAGGCGGCTGCGGCCGAAAAGAGGATGGCCATCAGAATACCCCATGTCACCGACCAGGCATTTACTTCTGAATACTTCTTGTCCGGGCTCATCAGAGGGTTGTACACTTCTCCCGGTTTCAGTTCACGGAACGCATTTTCCGGCAAGCCGGTGATTGGTTCTTCTTCTTGTTTCATAGGTTTTGTAGTTTTATGTTTTTCTTTAATAGACTTCAAAGATAGTGCAAACCGAATGCAGGATAAAATGAGCAAGCTCATTATTATTCTGCTGAGGTGCAGCCTATCTTCGCATTTTAGGCAAAGAAAGCAAAAAAAAAGGAGATTTAAAAAAATCTCCTTAATTCTGTATGGTAAAATGCTTATTTGGCATCTTTAGCGGTCATGTCCCCTTCGATAAATAATCGCATGATTTCCGTTTTGGCATTGGTGCGCAGGGTAATGGATTTCTTGAAGTGTCCGGGGTATCTTCCGGTTCCATTATAAGTTACTTTCACTGTTCCAGTCTTTCCCGGTGCTATCGGTTCTTGTGAATATTCGGGAACGGTACATCCGCAGGAAGCTACAGCCTGATGGATGACAAGCGGAGCATCGCCTACGTTCGTAAACTTAAAGGTGTAGCTGACCACAGGACTGTTTTCGGAGAATGTGCCGAAGTTGTGGGTGGTCTGTTCGAATTTGATGTCTGCCTTTCCTTGTGCATAGGCATAACCGATGCTCATAACCAGCAGCATCATATAAAAAACGACTTTCTTCATGTTCTTATCTTTTTTATATTTCAACGGCGCAAAGGTAACCCATTTTCATTAAAATAATGCCTATGGCGTGCGAAATTGTATTAAATCGGGCTCAAAAGGTCTCTGTACGAATGATAAGCAGGGAAAAATAGGGGAAGCGGATGGTCGCTATCCGCTTGCTGTCATTGATATACTTCTCTTCCGGAGTGCCTACATTCTCAAAATAGTGATACCGGTATTCGGGATGCAGGCGGATGCAGCGGTGAATCTCATCGGTGCATCTGGACAGCTTCATGATGACAACCGCACTGTTTTCGCTTGTCAGTTTCTCTATCTCTTCTGTCGTAGTAATGCCGGGTATCACCGTCAGCCGCTCTTCCTGGCTGGCCACATGGAGCCCGCCCAGTGCGCCGGCGGCAATGAAGGCGGGGATACCGGGGATGTGCTTCACGGGGATGCCGTCTGCCTGCAGTTTGTCATATACATAATGTATGGAAGAGTAGAATCCGGCATCTCCTTCGGCAACGATACAGACCTTCTTTCCTTGTTGCCGGAGGGTGGAGCTCTCCATATAGACCTCGTCGTAGGCGCTCAGGGCTTTTTCGCGCTGTTTGCTCATGGGGAGTGGAAAGCGGTGCACCGTGTTTTCCGGAATGTCGAGTTGCAATAGGATGTCGGCTGCGCGTGAAACTCTGTTTCCATCTTTGGCCAGTGTCTCGGGACAGAATATACAGTCGGCTGTCTGCAGGGCTTTCAAGCCTTTTACGGTAATCAGTTCCGGCTCGCCGGGACCGAGAGATACAAATATGACGGGGAACATTTGCATGAAGCATTAAAGGTTAAAAATTAAAGAACAGCAAAACGGCTACAAAAGTGGGGAAATAATCAGTAGCAAACAAGATATTCGCTATCTTTGTTATTTACTAAAACAATCTGTTTTTTATGGATTATCAACTGAACACCCGCTTGAATGGCAACATAGCCATGACTTCCAGCTACCATGAGCGTGCGTCGCTGCAACGTGACAAGACTCTGTATAAATTCATTTGGGTACAGAGCGGTACGCTGACTCTGGAAATAGACCATATCCCCATGCGCCTGGAAAAGGATGAAATCGTGACCTTGACCCCGTTGCATCACCTGGAGGTAAAAGAGGTGGACGGTGAATACCTGACGTTTGTATTCAACAGCAATTTTTATTGCATCTATGGACATGACAACGAGGTCTCTTGCAATGGATTCCTTTTTTATGGCTCTTCCAAGGTGATGAAACTGGCACTTTCTGCCGGGCAGTCTTCCAACCTGCATGACATAGTCCGCATTTTCCGGCAGGAATCGGTCATCCATGACAACCTGCAGGAGGAGATGCTGCGGATTGTCTTGAAACGTTTCATCATTACCTGCACACGCATTGCGCGCCAGCGTTTTGGGGTGGGGCAGGAGAAAGAAAAGACGTTTGACATCATCCGGCAGTATTACGTATTAGTGGACCGGCATTTCAAGGAGAAGAAGCAAGTGCAGGATTATGCCGATATTCTTTGCCGTTCTCCCAAGACACTTTCTAATCTGTTCTCGACCTGCGGGTTGCCTTCCCCTTTACGGGTGATTCATGACCGCATTGAGGCAGAAGCCATGAGATTGCTGCTGTATACCCACAAAAGCGCTAAGGAAATCAGCTCCATTCTGGGCTTCGAAGACTTGTCCGCGTTCAGCCGTTTTTTCAAGAAAATGACCGGCGAGAGTGTCTCGGACTACCGGAAAAGAGTGAAACGGGAAGAATTGCCAACTGTTGCGGAATAATTGCCATTTCGTACGTGGTGGAAAACAAGGAACTTTGCAAAAACAAAAATCAAGTCATATTACTGAAACCATTTAAAAAGTAGAACAAAGATGAAAACGAAATTGCAAAACTTGTTTATGGCTGCGTTGACGCTGGCCGCTTCCACTCAAAAGTTGGGTGTTAATTTGATTCGTGTAGCCATCCTGGTTATTTTCGTATGGATTGGTGGGTTGAAATTCTGGAATTATGAGGCTGAAGGGATTGTCCCTTTTGTGGCGAACAGCCCGTTCATGAGCTTCTTTTATACAAAGAGTGCCCCGGAGTACAAGGAGTATAAGCTGAAAGAGGGCGAGTTCAATGAGGCGAAACATCAGTGGCACGTGGAGAACAATACGTATGGTTTCTCTCACGGTCTGGGCATTCTGATTATGACCATCGGCATTCTGACATTTCTGGGGATATTCTCTCCGAAAATCGGACTGGCGGGAGCTGCACTGGCCATTGTCATGACAATAGGTACCCTCTCTTTCCTGGTGACAACTCCTGAGGTGTGGGTGCCCGATTTGGGAAGCGGGGAGCACGGCTTTCCGTTGCTGACGGGGGCAGGGCGCTTGGTCATCAAGGATACGGCCATTCTTGCCGGTGCCATTGTCGTACTGTCTGACAGTGCAAAAAGAGTATTGAATCAATTAAGGAAATAGACGTATGAAACAGTATGATGTCATTATCATCGGATTCGGCAAAGGCGGAAAGACGCTGGCTGCCGAGTTGGCAAAACGGAAGCTGGACGTTGCCGTAGTGGAGCGTTCGGAAAAGATGTACGGAGGGACATGTATCAATATCGGTTGCATTCCCACAAAAACATTGGTGCATGCGGCAAAGCATGCGGACAAAGACGCTTCTTGGGAGGTCAAGAAGGCATACTATCGTCAGTCCATTGCAAGGAAGGAAGAGGTCGTCTCTTTCCTGCGTCAGAAGAACTATCACAATCTGGCCGACAATCCTCATATAACGGTCTATACGGGTATCGGCTCCTTTGCAGGTCCGGATGTGGTGGAAGTTGGGATGGCGGAAGGGACATTACAATTGCAAGCTCCCCGGATATTCATCAATACGGGTGCCGAAACCGTCATTCCACCGATAGAGGGGATACAAGGTAACCCACGGGTATATACCAGCACCTCCATTATGGAACTGACTGAGCTGCCGGCACAGCTCGTCATTGTAGGCGGGGGATACATCGGACTGGAATTTGCTTCCATGTATGCTTCATTCGGTTCGCAAGTCACGGTGCTCGAGGGTTCTTCCGAACTGATATCCCGGGAGGACCGGGACATTGCGGACAGTGTCCGGGAGGTATTGGAACAGAAAGGAATCGTTTTCAGGCTGAATGCACGCGTGCAGTCCGTGAAAGACTCTGACGTCATTTACCGGGATGCGGTCACGGGAGAGGAACATCAGTTACACGCAGATGCCATCCTGCTGGCTACCGGCCGGCGTCCGAATACGGCTGGCTTGAATCTGGCGGCGGCAGGTGTAGAGGTGAATGAGCGCGGTGCCATTGTGGTGGACGACTATTTGCAGACTACCAACCCCAAGATACATGCTATCGGTGATGTAAAGGGCGGTTTGCAGTTTACCTACATTTCTTTGGATGATTACCGCATTCTGCGCGAAGACCTTTTCGGGGCGGGAGAACGCAAGGTGTCCGACCGTGACCCGGTGAGCTATTCGGTATTCATCGACCCGCCGCTTTCACGCATCGGGCTGAGCGAAGCGGAAGCACGCAAGAAGGGATTGAATATAAAGGTCAACAAGCTGCCGGTAGCCGCCATTCCGCGTGCCAGGACTTTGGGCGATACGAACGGACTCTTCAAGGTGGTGGTGGACGCCGATACGGACAAGATAGTGGGATGTACGCTGTTTGGTCCGGAATCGAGCGAGGTCATCAACCTGGTGGCAATGGCTATGAAGACCGGGCAGGAATATACCTTCCTCCGTGATTTTGTCTTTACACATCCCAGCATGAGTGAAGCACTGAATGACTTGATGGGCTTTTAAAGATTATTTAGGCACAATATCCGTCAATTTGCAGGAAGAGCATTTGCGTATCTCCCCAAAAATGACGAATATTGTGCCCGAATTCTATAAACCCCAATAGTCATGACCCGGATATCTGCCATAGGCATTGCACTGCTGTGCATTTTATGCGTAACCTCTTGCGGCTTAAAATCAAGACAGACTACTACCGAATCTTCTTCCGAAACGGGCTATTCTCCGGTTACGACAGACACGGCAGCTACCATTGTACCGTGCTATGCCAAAGGCTATACGGTGAAATATCTTCCGCACCATGTCCGTCTGGTGGATATACACGACCCTCAAAAAGAAAGCAGCAGCACTTTCCACTATGCGCTGGTACCGAAAGGCATAAAGCCTGTCGGCATACCGAGCGACTATACGGTGATTGAAACGCCGGTGGAGCACGTCATGTGTATGACATCCCTGCAACTTTCCAACTTCATCCGTCTGGATGCCTGCAATTATGTGGTGGGCATCACCAGTACGCGCCATCTCTTCAACAAGGAGATGAACGACCGTTTGAAGTCCGGCGAGACCGTGAAGATTGGTATCGAAGGGAACTTTGATAATGAAGTGATAATGAGCATGAATCCGGATGTTATCTTTATCTCTCCTTTCAAGCGGGGTGGATATGATGCCATGCGGGAAATCGGTATTCCACTGGTTCCCCATTTGGGATATAAGGAGATGACCCCGTTGGGGCAGGCTGAATGGATAAAATTCATCGGCATGTTTATAGGCCGGGAAGTGGAGGCGAATGAAAAGTTTGCTGCGATAGAGAAGCGCTATAACGAATTGAAGGAGCTGGCTGCCAACGTGAAGAAGCGTCCGATGGTATTCAGCGGCGAGATACGGGGTGGCAACTGGTATGCAGTGGGAGGAAAGAGCTTTCTTGCCGAACTGTTCCGTGATGCCGGTGCGGATTATTTCTTGAAAGACGATCCCCGTTCGGGAGGTGTCACGCTGGATTTTGAAACCGTATATAGCCAGGCGGAGAGTGCCGACTATTGGCGCATTGTCAACAGCTATGACGGGACGTTCACGTATGATGCCTTGAAGTCCCTCGACCCGCGTTATGCCGACTTCCGTGCGTTCCGTGAGAAGGGAGTGGTATACTGCAACATGCGTGAGAAACCCTTCTACGAAAGTATGCCCATGCAGCCCGAAATTGTATTGGAAGACTTGATACATGCTTTCCATCCCGATTTGTTGCCTGACTATAAACCGACTTACTACGAACTGCTGAAATGATAAAAAGACCCGTACTTCCGTTGATGTTGCTGACACTGGCATCTATCTTTCTTTTTTTCCTGCTGAACCTGCTTTTGGGGTCGGTTCACATTCCTCTGCGCTCCGTGTGGAACATATTGTGGGGAAATACGGATGAATCCGTTATTTGGCAGAATATTATCTGGAAGTCCCGCGTGCCCCAAGCGTTGACGGCATTGGTGGCGGGAGCAGGGCTGTCAGTCAGCGGTCTGCAGATGCAGACGGTGTTCCGCAATCCGCTGGCAGGGCCTTCGGTATTGGGCATCAGTTCAGGTGCCAGCCTGGGTGTGGCTTGTGTGGTATTGCTGTCCGGGGCGATGGGCGGTGTGGCATTGAGCCGTTTGGGGTATATGGGCGAGGTTGCCTTGTCGGTTGCCGCCATTATCGGTGCGCTGGCTGTGATGGCGCTCATTGTCTATGTCTCCCAGAAGGTGAAGGGCAACGTGACGCTGCTGATAATCGGTGTGATGATAGGCTATGTGGCAAGTGCCGTCATCGGCGTATTGAAATATTTCAGTGTGGAGGAAGATATACGTGCATATGTCATTTGGGGATTGGGTAGCTTTGCCCGTGTTTCGGGCGACCAGATGGTGCTGTTTGTCTGCATCATGGCTGTGCTGCTTCCGTTGTCCTTCCTGCTGATAAAGACGATGAATCTGTTGCTGCTGGGCGATGGCTATGCACGCAATCTGGGACTGAACATCAAGCGGGCACGCCTGCTGGTTATCTCATGCTCCGGTGTGCTGGTGGCTATTGTAACGGCCTATTGCGGTCCGATTATGTTTATCGGATTGGCGGTTCCCCATCTGTGCCGTGCCATCTTCCACTCTTCGGACCATCGGGTGTTGATGCCTGCCACATTGCTGGTAGGCGCTTCCCTGGCATTGGTCTGCAATCTGATAGCCCGTATGCCCGGCTTCGAGGGAGCTTTGCCGGTCAACTCGGTGACGGCACTGGTAGGTGCGCCGGTAGTGGCTTCTGTACTTTTTAGAAAACGGAAAGGAGAATTGAATGAATAAGGAAACCATACATATAGAGAATCTTTCCATCGGTTACCCCGGTAAGGGGGATGTGAAAGTGGTGGCAGACGGCATTTGCGCCGGAATCAACAGTGGTGAGCTGACTTGCTTGTTGGGAGCTAATGGAGTGGGGAAGTCCACGCTGCTTCGTACGTTGTCTGCCTTCCAGCCAAAACTTGGAGGAAACATATTTATTGAAGGAAAAGAGATTGGGGACTATACCGACAAGCAGCTTTCGCGCGTCATTAGTGTGGTGCTGACGGAGAAGTGCGATATACGCAATATGTCCGTCGTAGAACTGATAGGTCTGGGGCGTAGCCCCTACACCGGTTTCTGGGGAACTCTTTCGAAAGAGGACAAGACTGTGGTGGACAAATCCATCGCCCTGGTAGGCATTCCCCATCTGGCACACCGCATGGTGCATACGCTGAGTGACGGTGAACGGCAGAAGGTGATGATAGCCAAGGCGCTCGCCCAGGAAACTCCCGTCATCTATCTGGATGAACCGACAGCTTTCCTTGATTTTCCCAGTAAAGTAGAGATGATGCAACTGCTTCACCAGCTCAGCCGGCAAACGGACAAGACGATTTTCCTTTCTACTCACGACCTGGAACTGGCCCTGCAGATAGCGGACAAAATATGGCTGATGGACAAGGTGAACGGCGTAACTATCGGTACGCCCGAGGACCTTTCGTTGAACGGCAGCCTGAGCAACTTCTTTGCCCGTAAGGGTATTGCCTTTGATTTGGAAACGGGACTGTTCAGGGTAGCCAATGAATATACCTCCCAGATACGCTTGGCGGGCCACGGGCAGAAGTATGCCATGGTGCGCAAGGCACTCCAGAGAAACGGGATTCTGGCAAACCGGAATGTTGAATCGGAGATTTATATCGAAACCGGAGATTTGAAGGGAGACGGCAGCTTCGTATTCCATCGACCGGGCAAGGAGCCGGTAACAGTGTACTCCATTGAGAAATTGCTGCAAATAGTCTTGTCATTCCATTCCCTATGATGCACCATTCTGCAAAGGATAATTATGTCCACTTAACGACGACTCCGGTCCCCCGGCTGATTACGTCATTGGCTGTGCCGACCATCATCAGCATGCTGGTGACGTCCTTCTACAACATGGCAGATACCTATTTTGTGGGTAAAATAAATCCCCAGTCTACGGCTGCCGTAGGTATCGTGTTTTCTGTGATGTCCATTATCCAGGCTGTGGGATTCTTCTTCGGTCATGGTTCGGGGAACTACATCTCCCGTAAGTTGGGGGCGCAGGAAACGGAGAGTGCCGAGAAGATGGCATCCACCGGCTTCTTTTTTGCCTTGTTTATCGGAGCGGCTCTGGCTGTGCTGGGATTGCTGTTCCTTACACCGCTTTCCCTTGCTTTGGGGTCGACGCCTACTATTCTTCCGTATACGGAGCGCTATTTGGGAATCATTCTGCTGGGTACTCCTTTTATGACCGCCTCATTGGTGCTGAATAACCAAATACGTTTTCAAGGTAATGCGGCGTATGCCATGGTGGGGATTGTGAGTGGGGCGGTCATCAACGTGGTGCTCGACCCTATCCTGATTTTTGTATGCGATATGGGCATATCCGGTGCCGCACTGGCCACAGTAGTCAGCCAGATATGTAGTTTCATCCTTTTGCTATATATGGGGCGCAGAGGAGGAAATATACGTATACGTTACAGAAACTTTACGCCTACACTGGCTTTCATCAAGGAAATTATTGGGGGTGGAACTCCGTCACTCACCCGGCAGGGACTGGCAAGCGTGGCAACCATTTTGCTGAACGTGGCGGCCGGTGCATATGGTGACGCAGCTATTGCAGGGATGTCCATTGTGACGCGTATCTCTATGTTTATCAATGCTTTCCTAATTGGTTTCGGGCAAGGCTTCCAACCGGTATGCGGATTCAATTATGGTGCCGGGCTGTATGCCAGAGTGCGCCAAGGATTCTGGTTCTGTGTGAAGGTAGGCTTTTTCTTTTTGCTGGTTTGTGCGGTGGCAGGTATGGGATATGCCGAGGAGATTGTCTCCATCTTCCGCAAGGGAGACCCTGCTGTTGTAGCTACCGGTGCGGCAGCATTGCGCTGGCAGTTCATCACCTATCCGTTGGGTGCATGGATTGTGGTCAGCAACATGATGCTGCAGACTATCCGCAAGCCCGTACGCGCTACGATACTTTCCTCTGCCCGTCAAGGGCTGTTCTTCATCCCCCTCATCTTCATTCTTCCTTATTTCTTAGGACTGAAAGGGGTGGAAATGTGCCAGGCGGCGTCGGACATGCTGACCTTCTTCCTCGCCATTCCATTGACCTGCGGGGTGCTGGCGGAGATGAAGAGGAAGGAGGCGGAACAACTGCAACAGCGGCAATCTTGAAGTTTCTGCGTCCCTATTCAATTTTCACGGGAGCTATCGGTTGCCGCTTCACTTTATCGAGGGGAGCTGCATGGTACTCGATGCGCCCGAAGTCTATCTGTCTCAAATCAATGCTTCTGATTGTACTGTTGTACATGGTGCGATAGTAGATGATACCGTTTGTCATATCTGTGGCCGATGTCCATTGGGTGGCACTTGGAATATTGGCAGGAACCTGGCCGAGGGGAAACTCGATGCCTACGGGTATATCAAAGTTATTCAGTATCTGAAAACATTGGAGAACGGTTTCCTGTGCGGTATTCTGTGGTGGTGTAGAAGTCTGGTAGAAAGCGGCACGGATAAAGCGGGAAGGGGGAGTCACATCTCCCGGAATTCCCAAAAAGCCGCTTCCCGAACCGAAAGGGGCTATAGTCACATTGCCCAGCGATTTGCTTTTGGCACTGCCCGGGTAGAGGTTCACATAATTGTTTAAGTTGGTCATCTGCCAGTCAAAGCCGGGGGAGTTTGTCAATACTCCCAGTTTGTTTTCATAGAAACGGGGCTGTCCGTCGATGAACTCCAATACCAGTTGGCGGCCGGTCTTGTCTGCAATCCGCCAATGTACGGTGGAGGCGCGTGGGTCAATGGCTATGACCGTCACATTTTCAATAGCCTCCTTTACCTCGTCCACAGTAGAAAAGCTTCCCAACAGCCATGATACCAATTGTAAATCGGCTATGCTCGACGCTTTTCGTGTGGGGTCGTACTCCTCATATTTGCCATATCCGGGAAAGTAGAACAGCCCGGCGGAGAGCCCGGCTTCATTCAGACCTTCGGCCACGAACTCCTTTTGCTCCACTGCCAGGCCTACGTAGCCATAGCGTGAGGTGAACTCCATGCCGGACAGACTGCCTCCGGGTGTCAGTGATTGTTGCGAATAACCGCGCGGTACGATGACGTACTGGCTGTTCAGCTCACTGCCTCCCCATTCGATGGTGCGAGCTACGACGTGCGCATTGTCTTTGGCCGTCAGGGTGATACCGGTACATGCCTCTGCTGTTTGAGGGGCGAAGGTGAGGGCTGTCATTGCTGCCAGCAGGATAGGAATTCTTTTTGCCATATTATTCAGTTTATATTGTTGAGTATCTGTTTGTATACTAAACAACTCTGTATGGCAAAATGTTCCCTTACCAGAACCGGTACCCCAGCGTAAAGAATGCGGCGAAGTTCTTGGGAAAATATCCTCCTTCTTCCGAATGACCTATCATCTGGTTTATCTGCTCATTGACTTTTACCAGTCCCACTTGTGTCTCTGCACCGATGATGAATCTTCTGTATTCAAAAGTAAGTCCCAGGGCAATACCTGCATCGAAACGGTTGTTACCCATTTTCCCGTCTACCATACTGCCGAAAGTGTCTATCTTGAACTGGTATCCTCCCTGCATACTGCTGCTGCTATAATCGTAGGTCTCGCCGGAGGTCTTGCCTGCCACGCCTATGGCCGCATAAGGGCCGACGCTCAGCGAGGCATGATAATCCCTGCCCAGATGGAGGCGGGCCGCTATCATGAGGGGGATTTGCAGATACAGTTCATGCATTTTGGCCTTGCCGATGTGGCTTATCTCGTCTTTACCGCCGATGGACACAAACTCCAATGCGGATTGCAGCACCCAGGTCTTGTTGAGGACATATTCTGTACCGACACCAGCTTTGTAAGCTATTTGGGTGTCACTACTGGAGTGTTTTCCATGAAAATGGGAGGTACCGATTCCTGCTTTTGCATGAAAGGACAGCGGGCTTTGTGCCAGACCGGTCAGTACGGTCATTGCCATACAGACGGTAATGATTATCTTCTTCTTCATGAGTAAATTTTTCCGTTTTCGGTTATGAGTAATATTGTTAGTTCGCCATTGGGCAGTAAGGGGGCACAGTGCCGGTGACAGAGCTCAATCAGTGCCTTGCCAAACTTTTCCAGCAGCTCTTCGGGAATGATGTCCCAGAGTTCGCGCGCCAGGTTCATCTGTCCGATGGCGGCAAGTGTTTCTTCGCTGCATCCCGTCTGGCGTGCCAGGTCTTGAATGAATTCCTTATTCATGGTCACTTTCTTGCTGTGGGTATCCAGATTGCCTTCGGCCAGTTTCACGGCCTTTCCCATCATCACGCCGAGGGTGACGTGCGGTACTTGCTCTTCGGCTGCTATTTTCAAGGTTTCGCCGATAAAGTTGCCGTAATGCACGAAAGCCTGGGCGGGGAGGTCGGGATAATACGCCTTGATGAAACGTTCGCTCTTTGCGCCGGAGCTGATGACGATACGAGGGTTCCGGGTTGCCTTTGCCACTTCCATGGACTTCCGGATGGAATTGATGAAGGCTTCCGAGGAGAATGGCTTCACGATGCCGGAGGTCCCGATAATGGAAATGCCTCCTTCGATACCGAGGCGGGGATTGAAGGTGCGTTTGGCTATTTCTTCTCCACCGGGGATGGAGATGGTAATGAGAATAGGATTGGGCTGTTTGGCAATATGGAGGCGTTCAAGCCATAGCTTGACGTTCTTCTTTATCATTTCGCGTGGGGTGTCGTTGATGGCAGAGCTACCGAGCTCAAGTCCCAGACCGGGCATGGTGACGACACCTACGCCTTCGCCGCCGCAGACGATGATGTTGTAGTCGTCCTGGGGAGTGTCTTCCGGCAGCGGGTCGTCTATGCGGAAAGGTATGGCTATATTGGCCACAACTTTCATTCCGTTGGTGATGTCCGGGTCGTCGCCGGCATCCTTGATGACGGTAGCGCTTGTCTCGAACATGCCGTCACCGTTTTCCAGAAGGTCGGAGTGGGGAATATGGTGCTGAGGCTCTACGGGAACCTGGATGGTTTCTCCGTTGGGAAGAACTACCGGAAATTCCGTAGGACGCTTTTTGAAGTAGATATTGAATACATCCCAGGTGGCGGCTACGGCGGCAGCGGCGGCACATGTTCCGGTGGTCAGTCCGCTGCGCAGGGGGAAGAAGTCGGGTAAATGTTTCTCGATTATGCGGCGCAGGCCATGCTCGCCGTTTACACAGATAAACTTGTCGGATGTCTTGGGGCGGCAGATGGCAAAGATGCGTATACCCAGTTGCCGGGCAGCTTCCACCTTTTCGCAGAATCCGCCCGATATCCCGCTTTCTTTGAGGAGGATGGCTTCGGGATGAAGCTGTTTCATCAGGACTTGCTCGTCTTCTCCGGGCGTGTAGTAGTAGAGGTTCTTCTCGGAGAAACCTTGTTCCCGGGCGAGCTTGCGCGAGCTGTCACGGTCGAGGATGCGGAAGTAACAGCAGGCATTCTGCCACAAAGGCTTCAGCTTACCTATGGTCTGTACGCCGGTCAGTGCAAGTAAGATGAAAATCTTTTCTTTCTGTATCTTCTCGATGGCATCGTCATAATCCCTGCACCAGGTGATGTGTTCTTCATCGCGTTTCGGGAAGATACGCTCGAAACGGATGACGGGGATATTCGATTCCACGGAGACTTGTTCCAGAGTCTCATGCAGCTGTGTGGCAAAGGGGTGCGCGGCGTCTATCAGCAGCTTTATGTGATGCTGTGCACAGAATGTTTCTATTTCTATTGCATCCATCGCGCCTTGCAGGCGGATGCCATTATGCAGAAGTACGTCCTGCTCATCCCCTTTGGTAGAATAGTAGAAAGTTTTTCCGGCTTCTTCAAGGGTTTGGATGGCTATGCGTCCTTCGGTGGTTCCGCCAAATATTAATATCATGTTTGAATGTTTATGGGTGATTAATCGTTGATTTATTTCCGGTACAGATGCTTGAACTCGTGTGCATAGAGCCGTGACAGACCTTCACGGTTGCCGATGGCTTCGCCTACGACAATCATGGTTGTCAAGGTGAGGTTATTTTCCTTCACTATTCTGGCAAGGTCTTTGAGTTCCCCCCTGAATATTTGTTCGTCTTTCCATGTCAAGTGGTAGCAGACAGCTACGGGGGTAGTTTCCGGATATTCCTGCAACAGTTCTTCCTGCACCTGCTTCGCAATGCTTGCACTGAGGAAGATGCACATGGTACTTTGTGAGCGTGCCATGAGATGTAGCTTTTCGCGTTCGGGCATGGGCGTACGTCCTTCGCCGCGTGTTAGGATGATGCTTTGCACTTTTTCCGGAATGGTGAACTGCGACTTCAAGGCAGCTGCCGCCGCCTGGAAGGAGGATATGCCGGGGGTGATGTGGTAGCTCATACCGTGCTGGTCAAAGTAGTTCATTTGTTCCTGAATGGCACCATAGATACAAGGGTCACCCGTATGCAGGCGTACGATGAATTTTCCCTTGTCATAGAACTTCTTCATCACTTCAAATTGTTCTTCCAAATCCATGGAAGCGGAGCTGAGTACGGTAGCCCCGGCCTTGGCACAGAGAGTCAGCTCCCTGGGAACGAGACTGCCGGCATACAGAATGAGGTCGGCGCGTTCCAGCATTTGGCGTCCGCGTACGGAAACCAGGTCCGGGTCGCCCGGGCCGGCACCCACTATTTCGATGTGGCCCTGGCGCACAGTTCTTATGTCAAGGGCGGCGGCCACGGTATAGTTCTCTCCTTTCTTCTTGGGCACCAGCAGCCGGGAGTTGTTTGCACTCAGTAAGGCGGCGGCTTCGCTGACGCTGGGGGTACCCATGTGCTTCATGACGGTTTTGCTGGGATGGGGCACCTCTATCTCTGTCAGTTCCTCGGCTGTATAGAAGTAGACCGGGAACTTCTTTTGGAGCGCTTTCACTACCGGTTCGTCACTTTTGGCTTTAATCGTGGAGATGGAGGCGATGCTTTGGGGCATGATGCCGTATTCCTTCAGTGTGTTCATAATCTCTTTCTCCACTTTCCGCACGGGACCTGCCAGCCGGGCAAGGCCGATGCCGAGGTGTACGACACAGGGCACGTAGCATATCATAGGCATTTCCGGGAAGTTGGGGACTTGGGGAGATACGCACAGAATCAGTTTGAAGCGTGAAGGTTTAATGTCCTGCACCCGGTAGAATACTTCTACATGAGGCGGCAGGTGCGCCTCCATCCAGTCCGTGCCTTCATTGCGCACCGTGAGCAGCAGGGCGGTGGGCTTGCCGGAAACGAAGAGGCTGATATGCTCGTTCATGCATACTCTTTTTTTCTCTTCGGGCGTCTTGGCAAGTTCTGCCAACAGGAGGGTGGAGGGCTCGGCGTTGATGACCGGAAACCACCCGAAACGTTGGGGCAGGGTATCGAGTCCCCATAGACCGGTGCAGTCGCTTTGCGTGGTGACTACCGGTTCGGCCCCGAGGATATTCGCTACCTGGTGGGTCAGTTCGTTGGCTCCTCCGATGTGTCCGGAAAGTACGGAGATGGCAAATTTACCGGTACTGTCCACGCAAACCACGGCAGGGTCGGTATATTTGTTCTTCACGCAAGGAGCGATGGTGCGGACACAGATTCCCATGGCGCCAATGAAGACAAAGGCATCATAGCGGTTGAAGTTTTCCGCTGTGAATTTGCCGGCGGATTCTATATGTGTGCATCCCTCTTCGTGCCTGAGGGTGAAGATTTCGGAGTCGGGAAGTTCGTTGAGTAGTGATTGGGCTATGCTCAAACCGGCTTCGGAGATTAGAATAATAGCTGTTTTCATAATGGGTATGTTTAAGAAAGCGTGGCTTTCATAATTTCAATGGGGTTATATTCGTTCAAGGCGATATGGGTGGAAGGGTGGAGCACCATTCCGTTCCGCTCGATTCCTCGGCAGAACGCCTCCTTGCTTTCTGCCGATACGGAGTTGAAGACGATGCAGCCTTCGGGGTGCAGCACTTGTTTCACTTTCTCTATCATTTCCTCCAGATGTCCGCCGTGTCCACCGATGAAGACGGCATCGGGGCGGGCAAAGGGAGTGAGGTCGGTGTGCAGGAAATCTCCGGTTACCGCCGTAATGCCCGGTGCGCCGAAGCGGCGGGAGTTGGTGTCCATCAGCTCTTTTCCTTCGGGGCGTATCTCGAAGGAGATGACGGCGAGATGGGGAAATTGCAGGCGGGCTTCGATGGAGACGGAACCGGTACAGAAACCGATGTCCCAGAAAACGCGGCGGCGGTTCAGTTCCAATGCCTGCAGGGTGAGCAGGCGGATGGGAGCCTTGGTTATCATGCGGGCGCGTCCGTCAAGATGTGCAAACTCTTCATCGGGGATGCCGAAGGGACGGACTGGAAAGTCCGGGGCTTGTACGCTGCCGTGCAGGGAGTTTGTGCGGCATTGTCCGGGATGGCTGTCCAGCAGCAGGCAGTTGGGATGTTCGAAGTCGCCGGCAACCGCTTCCCGGGGTGTCATCCGGCGTATGCGTTCCTTTTCGGGATTGCCGAGATGTTCGCCGATGTATAGCGTGTAATGGGAGTACCCGTATTTCAGCATGCGGGCGGCAATGGTGACCGGGGTATGTTCGCGGTCGGTGAGGATGCCTATTTTGGGGGCACGCTCTATGAGGGCACGGTCGAACTCCTGCCAGGGGCGTCCTGTCAGGGAGACGGTGCGCATGTCGTCATACGGCATGACGAGGCGGTGTGCCAATGTCTGCAAGGAATTGAAAGCGGGATAGAGCAGAATGTCTGCCTCGGGAAGCTTACGCTTTATGGTATTGGCAAAACCGAAGAACAACGGGTCGCCGGAAGCGAATACAATGATGGAGTCGTCCGTCGCCGTCTCTTCGAAGCGGGCAAATATTTCTTCATAACGGGAAAAGACGCGGTCCAGCGGTACGGTGATGGAAATCCATTCGGCCCCGGCAGGCAGCAGAGGACCGACAATCTCCTTATGCCGTATGCCACCGGAGAAAACCTTCCCCTTCCGTATCTGCGCCAGTGCTTCCGGTGGAAAGAAGGGGGAACGGTTGTCATCCATTCCTATGATTATAAATCTGTGTTTCATTCAACGGGTAATCTTATGAAAATATCAAGTAATGTAAAGGGGCATAACAAGTAATGTTATCGGTCGTAACAAGTAATGTTATGGAATGTCTCTTTTCACTTACACATCCCTGCCCGGGCGCAACTGCTCCGCATCGTTGTAGCACAACACGGAGTTCACCAGCGTGGCAGCCAAGTTGCTGCCTCCCTTACGTCCTTCTACGATAATCTTGGGTATTTCCGTAAAGGGTTTCACCATGTGTTTGGACTCCTGCACATGCACAAAGCCTACCGGTGCGGCAACAATGCCCGCCGGATGTGCCTTGCCCTTACGTATCAGGTCGCAGAGTTCCATAAGTGCCGTAGGTGCATTGCCGAATACAAAGAAAGCATCGGGATGCTCCTCCACAGCCAGGCGGATGCCTGCCTGGGTACGGGTGATGCCTTTCTCTGCAGCCATCGTCGCTGTGCGCAGGTCGCCAAGGTAACATTTCACCTCTACGCCCAGCCGCTGCAAAGCTCCTTTGCGGATACCGCTGGCTGCCATCGTGACGTCTGTGACAATGGTCTTGATTCCGCCTTTCTCGATGGCTTGATACAAGGAAGCCACGGCACCTTCGTCCGTATGCAGCAGATACTCCATTTCAAAATCGGCGGTGGTATGTATGGCATGGAGTAAAGCCCATTTATGGTCGAGGGGAATATGTTTGTTCTTCAGTTCCTTTTCGATGGTACGGAAACTGCGAATCATGATGTCTTGCCCGATGCCCGTGGCTTCGGTATTCGTGTCCCGGTAATAGCCGCGCGGAGTGATGAAGGCTCCGTTCCATTCGTAGGACTGTGAGTTGCCTATCAATATGACTGTAAACATATCCACCTCTTCGGGATTGAAATCTCCCAGCGTGGTGATGTGTACCGCTTGTTCCGGGCGTCCTGCCTGGCGTACATATCCCACGGGCGTTTCCGGTGAGCGTCCTTCCTGCAGAAAGAGTTCTTTCAAGCGGTAAAGCTGCCAGTAGCGTCCTTCACTTTTGGGGTTGTAGACTGCCGTCACGAAGTCGGCGGCAGCGGCTGCGATGATACGCCTTTCAATACGCTCCCAGGGAGTCATCAGGTCTGAAAGGGAGATGACACAGAAGTCATGTCCTACGGGAGCTCCCAGCAGTGAGGCTGCCTTTTGGAAAGCGCTGATGCCTGGCAGCGAAACGATTTCCACGTCGCTGTTCCTTTCCCGCTTCATCTCGTAGACAAGCGGCGTCATACCATAAATGCCCGCATCCCCGGAACTGATGACGCAGACCGTCTTTCCCTGCTCTGCCAGCTCGAAAGCCTGCTCGGCACGGGCGCGCTCACGCTTCATGCCGGTATCTATGCATGCTGTTGAGGGGTGGAGATAAGGGGTTACAAATTGGAAATAGTACTTATATCCCACCACTACATCTGATTCTTGCAAAGCGGAAATTACGGCGGGAGTCATATCCGATTCATTGCCCGGTCCGATGCCGGCAACAATTATTTTGGGGTGTTTCATATCCATATGTTCTATTGGCATACAAAGATAGAACTTATATTTGATGAAACCGAAAAAACTCTGCGCTAATCGGCGTAATCTGTGGTGAAACTTTATTGTCTAAACCTGCAAGTGCCGGTATTCGCTCGGAGTATAGCCTACGTTTTTCTTGAATACTCGGTTGAAGTGCTGCGAATACTGGTATCCCAGCTCATAGGCAATCTGGCTGACTGTCTTCCCGCTTCCTATAATCATTTCTTTGGCCAGGTCGATGATTTTGTTCTGGATATATTCCTGCGCTGTCTTTCCGGTTTCCTTCTTCACCAAATCTCCGAAATAGTTGGAGGAGAGGAACACTTTGTCTGCGAAGTATTTCACGGAAGGCAGTCCTTCGGTCTGCGGTTTGTCGCTCTGGAAATAGTCGTCTATCAGTGCTTCGAATTTCATCAGGATATCTTTGTTGGCTGCCGAGCGGGTGATGAACTGGCGTTCGTAGAAACGCATGCAGTAGTCCAGCAGCAGTTCGATGTTGCGTGCAATCAGACCCTTGCTGTGCTTGTCGATGGGGCGTTGGATTTCCATCTTAATCTTCTTCAGACAGTCGAGGAAGATTTCTTTCTCGTCTTCGGACAAATGCAGTGCCTCGGTAGAGGAATAGGAAAAGAAGGAATACTGCTTTATTCCCTGTCCCAGCGAGGTGCCTTTTATCAAGTCGGGGTGGAACAGCAGGCCGGAGGCGCTGGGCTGCATACCTTCCAGCATGTTGACCTCGGTCACCTGGCCCGGGGCGAAGCTGGTTACCGTGCCTTCCTGGTAATCGTAAAACTGTTTTCCATAGCGTATATCTCCGCATTTGGTGTTTTTGAGGAAAAGGGCGTATACGCCATAGTTCAACGTGAAATGTCTGGGGTATCCGGTGGCTTCGGACAAGTCGACTACGCTGACCAGCGGGTGCAGGGTTTCGAGACCGAACATCTTGTTGTATTGGTCTACTGCATTGAGCTTGATTACTTCTTCCATAAACGTTCCTGTTAGTTTTGTACAAATGTAGAGAATAATCCGGAAAGTTCCATATCGCAGGAGGAGGAATCCGTAATATGGTTACAAATGTCCGTAATCTGTGTACATTGAAAAGAGTTACACCCTTTGTCCGAAATGGTGTAGCCATCCGGAGCAAAGGGTGTAGCCTTGGTATGTAAAAGGTGTAGCCCTTTTACGCTTGCTGGTTATCAATCTTTTAGCATAGCTTTGATGTGTTCCATATAGAGCTGGCGGATGGCTTTGTTTTCGCCCAGTCCCTGCATGCGTACATTCACTTGATAGCCTTGCTTTTCAAGTTCCGTCTTCCACACGCCGGCAATGTCTTCCTTGGTATGGTTGCCGCATACCAACAGCAACGGAACCAATGTCACGCTCTTGGGGCGTGTCTCTTTCAGTTGCAGCAGGGTTGCGTCCAGGGTAGGATATCCTTCAATGGTGCTGACGTGGAAGTTCTTCAGTCCATGGGCTTTCATCATGAAGTCGAGCATGGCGTAAGTAGCCGTGCTGGGTAGCTGGTTGCCGTGCCCCACATAGACAATGTCTTCTTTCTTTTCCGGCTGTTCGGCGGTCAGTATACCGATTACCTTCTCGCAGTCTTCGACGGAGTAGAGCAGGGGATTTCCCACTTTTATCTCCTTGAAGAAGGGACGGAGCTTGTCTGCATCCCTGCGGACGGAGGTCATCTCACTGCCTTCTATCAAGGTGGTGCTCTGGACGTAGATGGTCCGGTAGCCTTCGGCGCGAAGTTTCAGCAGTGCATCCGTAGGGCTGTCTTTGTACACACCCTCCTTGGCAAGTCTTTTTCGTACAATCGGCGAGATGTATGCTTCGCGCACTGTAAACTGCGGAAAGGCTTCTTGTGCCTCACGGGTCACGACGTCGAGCGTCAAGGCACGTGTCTGAGGGTCCGAACTGCCATAATGGGTGATGAGCAGAGCCGCCTTCTCCTCTTGTTGTGCGGAGGAGAAGAGGCTGATGCCGAGTAAATAGAGAGTGATGAAAAAATGTTTCATAATTGTTGTTGTTTCTAAATGCGTTATGGAGAGATTATTTTAGTCTGAGTGCCAGGCTGATTACTACCGAACGTCCCGGAGAATACAAGGCGAAGTTCTTGTTCAGCGGGCGGTTGTCCTTCTTGTTGAAGATATTGTCTATGCCGATGCCCGGTTCGATGACAAAGTTGCGGAAGCCGTCGAAGGTATGGCGGGTATTGAGGTTCCAGATGCCGTAGCCCGGAGCATTGCCGTCCGCGTCGCCCGGATAGTAGACTTTGCTTTGCAGACGACCGTTCAAGTTGAGGTTCAAGGTATAGTCGCTCCAGCTGTGTGTATAGTTTCCGGTGATGGTGGCTGTATGGCGTATGCTGCGCTCGATGTTTTGCCATTCGCCTCCTTCGTTCAGACCGCGTCCATAGGCGTAGGTATAGTTTCCGGCCAGGGTGAAGCCCGGGAACAGATTGCCGTTCAAGTTCACTTCAAAGCCTTTGACGGTAGCTTTCTCGAAATTGAAGTAGTTCTTGACACTTAGGTTTTTCGTAGATGAAAGGTCACCGATTTCGGGGAACTCTTCACGCAACTGGTTCTGCTCTGCTTCCGGTAGGTCATCGAATTTAGTGGATTTGGAAGTTACCATGTTCTTTACATAGTTCAGGTAACCGGTGACGGAAGCACTGAAACGGTTGGTACGGTATTCCATGTTGATGGAGTAATAGTTGCTGCGTTCGGGGTCGAGGTTCTCGTCACCCAATGAGATGGTGGCTCGTGTACCCATTGTCTTCTTGAACATGTGGTAGTAGAGCTCGTCAATTCCCGGAGCGCGGAATCCGGCAGCATAGGTGGCACGTACATTGAAGTTGCCTATGTTGTACATGGCTGCCACTTTGGGGGTGAAGCGTCCGCCCGTCTGTTCGTGATGGTCGTAGCGTACACCCACAACACCGGTCAGATGGTTCCATAGCTTCACTTCATGCTGGCCGTAGGCTGATGCCGTATAGACACTTTTGTCCAAATCGGAGTCGGGACGGCGGAGCACTTCACGGCGATAGTCCACACCGAACACCGTAGTGCTGTTGGTTGTAAAACCGAAGATACCTTTCAACTCGGCATCATGGAATTTCTGAAGCTTGGTAAGCGCATACTGTCCGGGCAGGTATCCGCTGTTTTCTATCAGGTATTTGTAGCGTGATGCGTAATTGTTTCCTGAATAGTCGAACTGGATAACGTTGCGTTTACTCAGTTTGTATTTGGCGCCTGCCCCCCAGTTGTAACCTTCGTAGGTAGTGTTGTACTTGCTTCCGCCGGTAATGTCTTCGCGTTCTACCGGACGTTCGAGTCCGCGGTTATAGTATCCGCCGTTGGCATAGAAGGAAAGCTGGTCCGTAGCATCATAGGTAAACTTCTGCGAAAAGTTATTCGAGCTGTAGCCCAGGGAGAGCGGGGCAATCGTTTCGATGATGTCTTCTCCGTCTTCTGTCAGACGGCTGTTTTGCCAACCGTCGGAGTGGTCGTATTTATAGGAAGTATAGGACCCTATTTTTCCTTGGGCGATGTCCAGATTCAAGCCTTGGGAGAATTGATTCTTTCTCGTATAGCTGCTATTGCTGCTGAAGGCTACCACATCTTTAGGCTCGTTGGTAATGATATTGATTACACCGCCGATGGCATCCGAACCATAAAGGGAAGAAGCGGCTCCGTTCAGCACCTCGATGCGCTTGACGCGGGTCATGTCTATTTGGTTGAGGTCGATGTTACCGGTGATGTCTCCCGTGACCTTGCGTCCGTTTACCAATATCAGCACGTGCTTGTTGGAGAGTCCGTTCATCATCAGATAGGACCCCATCGCGTTCGGACGGAAGGAGAGCGAGGGTACCATCATGGTCAAGGCCTGCTGGAAGTCGGTGATACCGGCACGCTTTATCTCGTTGGCAGTGATAACCGATACCGGAGACGGAGTGTTCTTCAGTCGCTGATGTGTACCCGTACCCGTTACTACGACCGGGTTCAACTCGTGAGTTTTCTTGGTCATATCGTCGCTGTCACCTTTTTCTGCTTGTGCATAGGCACCGGTGGCGATGATTCCTCCCATAAGGAGAGCTGTGAGAAGTCTTTGCTTTATCATATATTGTTTTATTTTATATAACGCTGCAAATGTACATACCATTATCGGAGGGTGAAATACTTAATAGTTGTTATACTGCGATGGCCAAATAGCTATTAATAGGTACTGTATTCCCTTATTCCGGCACATAGATAATCTCTCCATTTTCAAGCTGATAGGCAACTCCCACTTTCTTTCCTCTTTTACCGGAGGTCTTTGGGTCTTCGCTGGGAGTGTATTTCTTGATTTCCTGCCCTTCTTTGGTAATGATTTCCATATTTTCCTTTCCGGGATTCTTCACCATGGTGAAGTCTTCTTTAGAAAACATCTCCGTCATATTGAAGCGGGAGACGAGAGCCACCATCAAGGCTACGGCAAAGACCATTGCTACGTCAAAAAGATTGGCTACCGTACCCATGGGGTCGGAGTCCGAATCGCTGTGCAGTAATCTGTTTCTCTTACTCTTCATAGTTTTCGTATCGTTAGTCCGTTATTCCTTTTCGGCCGTTTGGCGGCTTATCACTTTGTACAGATATTCCAAGTCGTTCATTTCGCGGGCATACCAGCGTTGTTTCACTTGCAGGGTAATGACGCCGACAGCAGCAATGACCAGCCCTACCACTGTAGTGGCAAAAGCCACCTGCATATTGTAGGCCATGGAGGAGATGTCTCCTTGTGCCAGCCCCACCAGTGCGGGACCCATCGGGATGAGGGTACCCATCAGTCCCAACATGGGACCCAGTTTGATGAATGTACGCGAACGTCCCAACTCCTTCTCGGCTTCCATTTCATAGTTGGCAAGCAGGTGTTCGCAGTAGGCAGCGTCGTCCCGGTGTGCGGACAATTTGGACAAGTTGCGGAGGAGAGGGGAGTTGCCTGCCGATGGGGGTTGCTGCAGCAGTCCGTCTATATTCTCTGGGGTGATGTTCTCCAGTGTTTCAGTGAATTGCTTCTGTAAATTCATCCGCTGGTAGAACTCACCGAAGAAACCTCCCGCAAGGATAATGGCACGTAGAAAGAATAGCAGCAGCAGGACTACGACGGGAACCAGCAGCCCGTTTGAAATCCAGAACAGTGTGTTTGAGATTGTTTCCATATATCTTTTTAGTTTTTAATTCTTTAATTTATTTCAATAGCCCGTGGCAATGATGCTCAATATAACAATGAAAATATTAACAATGAACAGTACTTCCAAGCGCAGTGGTTTATCACCGATAGCATGCCGCAGCAGAAGGCTCCCAGCACAAACTGCAAGGAAAGTAACGCCGGCTGCTATCCATGAGAGACTGCCGAAATCTATTCCGGGAAAAGTGAAAAGCAGCAGTGCCAGGACATAGCATATTACTCCGCCTATCAGTATGCCGGGATATAGCTTCAGGAAGAGGGTGACTGCTTGTTTGAATGCCGTGTTGCGGGTACGCATTTCTGCGAAACAGTCGAAACAGAAAGTTATCATTACGGCGGCTTCCAGGGTGACACATACCGACAAGTTTAACATCTGTGGACGGGAGGCAAAAAAAGATGCCACCACGGTCTTGGACTGTTCCGTCATCCATGGAGTCACCAGCCACGCAAAAAAGGCACAGCCTGCGGCAACCGTCCACATTCCCCAGCGTGGATAGAACCCCACCTTCAATAGAAAATTGAGGGCGATGAATAGGGCTAACAGATGAATGACGTATTCCATAATACTCTGTTTCTATTTATTCTTTTTCTTTCTCTTCAACAATACGACCAGTCCGATGAAGGTGATGACGACAAGACTGCCTGCAATCACTCCATTCACTCTGTTCTTACGTACCGTTTGTTCGGAAGTCAGTTTGTGTTCTTTCAGTACGACATCCTTGCCATCGGTTGCGGATGCTTCGTGTACCTCCTTCATGTTCTGGGTATAGGTCTGCTTCTCGCTATTATCCAACTGGTCGGCAACGAACGACTGTAGCTTGTCATTGTCGCAAACGAATTCGGTACAAGCGGCACCTTTTTCGCGTGTGATTTGTGCATGCAGGGAAGCAGTGGTTTTCAGTTGCTCATCAGATGCTTTCCAGTAACCTTTGCGGGCGCTTTCCAGCATGACGGCTGTCATAGCCTGGAATGCGGCGGGATTGACGCGGAGGAAGTACTCGTGAATGCCCAGCTTATTCTCATCCTTTATATACATTCTATACAAGTCATTGAACAGTTCTTTGTCCATGGCCGACGGACGCATGACGTGCCAGCCGAAGATGTTGCGGAAGATTTCGCCGAACATCTGCGCCGAACCTTCCCCGCCTTTCATCCGCTCTTGTATAAAGGTAGGGTTCAAGATGGTGGAACGTGTCTCTACGGCAATGGCCTCTTTGGCATCCTGCATGCGGCGGTTGGTCCGGTTGCGGTAGTCTGCCATATAGGCATCCGGTTCCTTGCCGGTCACGGTTTTGACGGTGAGCGAGAGTCCACCCGTAAATTCATATACATGATCCAGGGAGATGGGCCCCCATGTGTTACTTTGACGGGGCTGGATGACAACATCCGTTTCGGACAGTGCCGAGGCAAACAAACCTTCCTGGACGTCTCCCCAATTTCCGTCGTCCCCATAAGAGGCACCCATATTGTTGAGGTATCCTTCGGCTATCTCCTTTTCGCTTTCCCACGAGCCGCTGTGCTCGGTATAGGCCATCATACCGGTACTGTATCCGCTGTTGATCGGTCCGAATACACGCATCACAGACATTTCACGGGCACGTTTGGGGGAAGTTCCCTTTTCCACCAGTAATTTTTCCTGCAACAGTGTACCCGATGCCACGTAGTTGGAATAGGTCTCATTCCCGGCTTCCGATGCCAGACGTATGGCATCGGTCAGTAGTTTCAGGCGGGAACCGGCGATGTCGCGCAGTTGCCCGGAGACTTGCACCAGCACATTGATGCGCGGACGCCCCAGTTCTTCACTGGGCACCAGTTTCAGGTCAACCACTCTGCCTTGGGCGTCGCGTACGGGTTCTACTCCCAGCATCCAGAATACCTGGGCCAGCGTAGCTCCTTCCGTATTGATGAATTCGCCTGCCCAGAAGGTATAGCTTACTTTCCGGGGATATTCGCCGTGCTTGCTGATGTACTGTTTTAAAGTCGCTTCTGCCAATCGCTTTCCATCTTCCCAAGCCCTTGGGTTGGGAGTATTCTCGGCGTTGATGCTGTACATGTTGCGTCCGGTGGGCAGAACGTTCGGGTTCAGTACGGGGTCACCTCCCGGCGCAGGGAATACGGTTCCTCCGCTGAGTGCACGCACCATGGCATTCTGTTCGTTGACGGAGGAGGCAAGCAACTGTTCGCGATAGAGTAGGGCGGGGCGAAGCTCCGGTGCTACAGATGCAGTATCCTTGGGTGGATTCTGGAGTAAGGCGGTCAGTCTTTTCCTGGCGGCAGGCAAGTAGTGGTGGGCTATATAGGTGAAGTCTTGCAACTGCTCTGTGGTGATTTTGCCTTTATCGCGGTCCTTGCGGGCCGTTTCGTATGCCAGCGGGTCGGCAGCGACGGCGAGAGTGGTGGTCAGCAGGTCGCGGTCAGAATAAGGCTCGTTCATGGTGTAGTACGCACCCAGTATCTTTTCGTTGGCTATCTCTTCGGTGAAGGCATCCAGACGTTCCAACTCCTCGGCTGTATAGGGTTCGCCGGATATGGAATCCAGATTGAGGTCGCGGTGCAGCCCCAGGCGCATGGCCTCTTTTTTGATGTTCATTCCCAGAGCCCGGTGTTTGGCAGTCCCTTCGTCCAGCACTTTGTGAATATCTTCCAGCAAGGCCGAATAGCGTTGGCGCATACCGCTCTCCACGTAGGGCGGAGTGAGATGGGTGACCAGTACGGCATGTGTTCGGCGTTTGGCAATGATACCCTCGCCTACGTTTCCGGTGGTATAGAAATAGAAGTGGGGGAGGTTACCAATCAGTACATCCGACCAGTCGGCCTGCGACTGTGCCACATTCTTTCCGGGCGTGTATTCCAAGTTGCCGTGGGTGCCGAAGTGAATCACTGCATCTGCCTTGAATCCTTTTTGCATATACAGATAAGGAGCCAGGTAGCTGTGGGGCGGCGCTACCGGCATTCCATGCACCAGTTTGAACTCATCATCTCCCAATGCCGGGCGGGGCTGGGGGAAGAGTAGGATATTGCCGAATTGCAGGCAGGTAATGGCAATACTGTCCTCTGTTACCAGCAGATTGCCGGGCGCATCTCCATATCTGTCTGTCACTTCCTGATATTTCTCGGGAAGGAGTACTTCGTGTGCCCATTGTTCGTATTGCTCGGTAGAAAGCCATATCGGGTGTGCCGTTTTCAAAAACTGTTCTTGTGCTCCTTTGGCATACGAACCCATGACGGCACCGTCACGATGTATCCGCTTGCCGAACTCCTCTACAGTAGCAGGCAGTCCACTGACGTCGTACCCTTCCGAACGCAGGCGTTTCAAGAAGTTATAGAGTGAAGGAATCACTTCCATACCGCTTGCCAGCAGGGCGTCTTTTCCCGGAGTCTTGAAGTAACAGATAGCAACGCGCTTTTCTTTGTTGGACATGTCTCTCAAGGACATGTACTTGGTAATATGGTCCACTACGGCATCTATCCGTTCATTTTCAGCGGTGTACAGATAGTATCCTTGTTTGTTTTCGTTTTGGGTAGCGATGCAGAGGGGTAGCATGCCTCCATCTATCTCAGGCACCACTACACGGGCGGTCAGTGTGCCACCGCTGACGGGGGTATCCGGGTCCAGCCATTCCTCGTGGGGCTGAATCAGCGGGAAGGGCATGAATAAAGGAATGTTTTCCTGGTGCAGCCAGTTGATGAGTGAGTCATTGCCCAGCCGTCCCATAGGCAGGTAGACTACTGCATCGGGATGGAGGGTACGTATCATATCGGCACGCGGTTGACCTCCGGCTGTGAAAGGATAGACATTGAAGCCTGCTTGTGTCAAGCACGTGATGAGGGAATCTACGTGGGCACGGTTTCCTTCCATCGGAAAGTTGAGTCCGGAAATCAGGGCAAGGTTGCGTCCGTCCTCATGGTAGAGATTTTTTTCTTTCAGATAGGCGGTCACCTCTTGCGGAGTACTGAAGTAGCGGCCGTATTCGCGGTGGTAGAACATGTTCTCCAGCAATGGGATGGGAGGCTCGTAATCCTGGTGTCCCCACCGGTGGGGAGTGGCGATGTGGCGCAGGTAGAGTAAGGCATTCCGGTAGTTGTGCTTGTTGCCGTTCTTGAGATACTCCCGTAGCGTATGCTGTTGTTCATTGGTAACATTGTGATTGAGGGAGAGGGTGAAATTTCGTAACGTATTCGTAAAGACTGGTACTCCGCTGGCACCCACCCGTTCCACTTCGGCAATCTGGCCGTCGTCAAGGTATAGCCCTCTGCTGTACATCACGATGGCATCATAGCCGGAAAGGTCCTTCACCTCTTCTTTTTTTATGCAGGTGACTTCTATCCGGGCGCAGTCATTGTTCAGGGCAATGTCGGCAGCTTGTGCCAGGGTTGCGTTGATAATAAGTATATGTGTAGGAGCAAGCCAGTACTGATAGGCCGCAAAGCTGCAGACAATCAATAGGGCTATGCTGCCGAGGAATATTCCAAGTCTTTTCTTATTCATACAAGTTTATTCTCGTTAATAGCGTTTTTGTCTTTTACAACATTTTCTTCTTATATAATTCACACTTAACGCCACACCCGTGATGCAAACGGCTGTACCTCCAAGCAGCAATACCCAAAGCACAGTCTTGCGCAGGGTGGCATTGGAGTTCAGACCGGGCAGACGCATGCGGTGCAGGGCTGTATAGCTCCAGTATTTCCAGCGGGAGGAGGTGTCTACATGGCGGATGATTCCCGTTTCCGGGTGAATGTAATAGACGCTCCGGTCCGGGTCGTCCACCGTTATCTTCCAGACGGGAAGCTGGGGTCGTCCGCGATACATATTGCTCATGTCGCGATAGTAGGTCTCGAAATGTTCGAGCCGGGAGATACGTATGCCGGGGATATGTTGTGAAGAATCACGCTGGGAGGTATAAATGCTTTCCACGCCTTTCAGGATTTCTTCTTCGGAGAGTTGTAACGGACGCGGCAGGCTGTCGGCGGCATCGATGTAATACTCGTTTTTTCTATCTTTTACGATGTAGTAGGGATGTTCGCGGAAGTTGCGCCACTCTATCTGCAAAGCTTGGGGATAGGCAGCTATGACACGGCGGTAGTCCAAGGGGTAATCCTCCGGTTGTGGGGCACGGGCATGGAGCGTGCGTGTGGCGCTGCCTTTCTTCAGTGCCGGTTTATGAATCCATTCGGGAATGTCTGCCAGAGACATCATGCCGCTGAAGGTGAAGGTCAGTACGAAGATGCCGAAAAAGATTCCGCTGACGTAGTGCCAGTGATACCATCTTTTTCGGTAGGGGGAGAACTTGGGATGGCGGCTTCGGTGCGTCTTACGCCATACATCCACAGTTACCCAAATGCCGGCAATGACCATGAGACAACCCAGAGCTGTGAGCCAGATGACGGTCTTAGTCCAAAGGACGGTGTCCTGCCGCAGCCAGGTGAAGTATACCCAGTGGGGAATGGCACCCAGCCATGCCCAGAAGCGTTCGCTTCTGTTGGAGAACTGCAAGGCCTCACCGTTTTGTGAACTCAGATAGAGCTGTGTCCCGGCATCGTCGGCAAAGTATATTTTATAAATGGGCATTTCCTTTTTCAGTTCAGCGAAGGGAATCCATTGGTCCAGAGAGTGGAGGGTGTCGATACGGGTAATGGGAGAAGAACACCACAAAGCTGCTGTCCGGTGCAGGTGTTCACTGTCCAGAGAGGGTCGTGAGATGGTGGAATCGGCAAGGAAATGAAGCGTGCCTTTTGTGGTACTAAAGCTGAACTCGGGGTGTCCGGCATTGAGGTTCAGTATCGTAGACCTGACCTTTACGCCACGGGGCAGGCGGGCTGTGACGGAGGAGATGTCCGGAAGTGAGTCTCCGGTTTGGGAGAGCATATCCAGCTTTTGCATTTTCTCTTTGGCGCTGACACGGGGAAAGCGGTGGTACATCATCACGAAGGCGGAGAGGAACCACATGAGAAATAGGATACAGAGCAAAGTGCCCAGTATCCTATGAATAGAGTACATCAGTTTGGTGATAACATTCATTGTCGTTCGCGTTTTTCCTGCAAAAGTACAAGATGATTCAAGAACACTAAATACCCACTAATGGGTATATTATTCTGTGTCTTTTCCGGCAGCATAGGCCGCCTTCTTCGTCATGATGTCCAGCATGCGGTGCTTCAGTCCGAAACGGATATGGTCAATGAATATTTCTTGAATTTCCGGAATTTGTCCCAGTCCTTCCAGTTGTGCACTGACGGTGAAGCCTTCTTTCTCGAGCATCTCCTTCCACTCTCCGGCAATGTCGTTTTTGGCATGGTCTCCGGCAACAAACATGAAGGGTATGAGGGTCACACGTTTGGCTTTCCCGGCTTTCAGTTGTGCCAGCATGGTGTCAAAGGTTGGATAACCTTCGATGGTGCCCACATGGAAATTGGTCAGTCCGCCTGCTTTCAGCATATAGTCCATCTGACTGTAGATGGCGGTACTGGGGGTATAGGTGCCGTGGCCCACAAGGACGAAGTGTTCTTTGGTAGCTTTCTTGCTTTGTGCCGGGGCGTTGTAGCGGTTCCCCAGAATACTTGCCACTTTCTCTGCATCTTCGATAGAGTAGAGCAGGGGAGTACCTACACGTATTTCCTTGAAGAAGGGTAGTGCGCTTTCCACATCCCGGCGGAGGGATTCCATTTCTACTCCGTCAATGATGTTGGTACTCTGTACGATGAGGTGTGTGTAACCTTCGCTGCGCAGTTTCAGCATGGCATCCAGTGGAGTCAGCTTCGTGATGCCGCGCTCTTTCAAGCGGCGGATGATGATGCGCGACGTATAGGCTTCTTGGAACTTCAACTCCGGGAAGGCGGCTTGTGCCTTGGCGTTGATGGCATCAATGGTAAGGGCACGGGTATCGTCATGCGTAGTGCCGAAGTGCACCATGAGCAGGGCGGCCTTGTCACCGGGTTTCATACTTGCAAGCATATCGCTGTGCTCGTAGTTGCCTCCCCCGTGCGCATGGCAGAGGAGGAGGAAATTACAAAGGAATAAAAAGACAAACAAATTCTTCATAAATACTGATGCTTGTTTTAATCGTTCTCTATGACACGTATCATATCGAAGTAGAAGCGTCCGTCCACTTCGGCTCCTTTCTCTACATTACCGGTCTTGATGTCATAGATGTAGATAACGGCGTTGGCATCTTCTTCAGTGTTTACACCAATGTATGCTTTGTTGTTGAAGATGACAGAACGCTGTGAGAAGCGACCGCCGCTGTAACCGATTTCCTTGCCATCATAGCTTAAGCGTGTCTTGGTTCCGGTGGTAAGATCGAGGATGGCGTAGTAGTGAGAGTAAGCGTCGATGCCGGGTTGCTTATCTGCAGCGGGTCTATCGGCATTGTCATTACGTGCATACACTAAGGCTTTGTTCCCTTCCAGATATTGAATGGTCAGCAATTTGCCGTCGGCATTGGGATAGCCGTTGTAGGAAGCGTCGAATTCTGTTTCGCCTTTGTTGATACGTAGCAGGATGCCTTTGAAAAAAGCGTTATCTTCTTCGTGGAAACAAGCTAGGTAGAGATTGTCTGCTTCGTCGTACATTACGCAGTTTTGCATCAGTTCTCCGTAAGCGCTTCCTGCCATTTCGCATTCGATGGGAGAGAGTACATCTTTTTCTACTTCCATGGTAGAGGGGTTGATAATGGCTGTATGGAAGTTAGGCTCTTGCTGGTCTATATTCGTCAAACCGTCTGTCTCTTTCCAATAGTAGAAGTAGTACAATCTGTTGTCTGATTTGCGGTAGGTGAGGATACCGGAGCTTGTCAGTTTGAGCCAGTTGGTGGGGGCTGGTATGTTGAGTTCACCTTCAGCAAGGATGGTCAAGTCCTCTGCGTTCAGTTTCGTATAAAGAATCTTGTCCTTCTTACCATTGGTAGACATGATGACGAGTGTGTTGTCATCAATCCAGGCATGTGTGTAGGAACGTACCTTATAGCTGTTGGCCTTGAAAGGACGTTCTGCAATAACCTGAACTGCATTGTTCTTGATTTGATATTTTACGAAACGGTCGTTGGTTGCGGGTATTTGGTAGTAATATTTTCCTTTTGAGATAGTCTCCATGGAATAATCTCCCAGTTCCGAACCTTCTCTTTTCACAGTGATGACACCCTGCTCTGTGGCCAATGAGTTGACGCTATGGACAATAGTGGTATTCTTGCTACTCATCCCACCGTGTTTGTCTACGGTGACAAATAGGTCGAAGTGATAGTTATCCTCATTGACTTCCGGGTCGGGATTAGGATTAGGTTCCGGGTCATCATCGGAACACGCTGTGAATGACAGTGCCATCATGGCAGCCATAAAGGCAATCAGTGTAAATTTGAATTTTCTCATTTTGAATGAATTATTAAATGATTAGTTAATGAATAGTCTGAATTTAGCAAAAAAAGCACGTCCGGGCTTCTGCAGCTTGTAGTTGTCATAGGCTGTCTTGTCGAGGAAGTTGGTACACTCCAAAGCCAGATTATAGCGTCCGCGTCTCCATGAGTAAGTGATGTCGGCATTACAGATGTGCTGGGCGGGAATGCGTGCCTTGTTATCATATGCGCCGTAAGCTTCCCAGGTCAGGAAGTACCAGTGTACCCATTGATAGGTACAACCCAGGCGCAATCTGCTTTCGGGCAGGGCAATGTTGCGGAAGGTATAATAAGCCTCTACGCTACCGAATAGCCACGGGCGGTTGGGCACACGGTTGTTATAGGTGGCAGAGGGCTTTCCGTCACCCTTGTACTTCTGCTGGTCGCGAGTGTCCTGGTAGCTGACGTTTGTGGCGAGTTGCAGTCTGCCTTGCCAGTCGTAGCGCATTTCCCCTTCCGCACCTTTTACATGGACAGCCGGGACGTTGGTATATTGCATTGTACCCTCTTTCTCGGCAATGCTGGTCTGAATGTAGTTGTCTACCTTACGGAAAAATCCGCTCATCTCATAATAGAATGTATGTCCATTGCCCGGGTGCCATGTGCCGAACAGAGAGGCATTGAAGTTGTTGCTGTTTTCCGGTTTCAGTGCCACGTTGGCATAGATGGTGGTACCGTTTCCCAACAGCTCGCGGGCGATGGGCAGTCTTACGCTATGCTCGTAGGATACTTTGATGGATAAAGGTTCCACGATGATATACCGGAGTCCGGCACCGTAACCCAGGTAGTTCTTGGTGGTGGAGCCTTGCACATCCTTCGAGCCGGTCACGCTGGATTGGTCGGTCTGCCGGATATTGGGATGGTTGATGTAGTCTTTTATGAAGAATACGTTTTCCATCTTGCCATCCAACAGAGACTGGTTGTAGGAGAGTCCCAGGATATGTTTGGTAACCACATCTTTTGACGGCTCGAAGCTGGTATCAAGGTCATCGAAGCGGTCGTTTCCGGTACGGCTCAAATGGTAGTTCAGATTAAAGCTGTGATGGGTATTCAGCTGATAGTCCAGGTTGGTGCGCATGATGGTGAGCGGACGCTTGTAGTGGCGCATGGATGGTTCTTTGCCCATAATCTCGTTGCGCTGGCTCACGATGTATCCTCCGTCCCAATAGTACTTCCGATAGGCAGTGTCCACGGTCAAGGAATGGTCCCAGGTGTGGGAGAGGGAGGCATTCAGTTGCATGTTCTTCAGGATGAAGTTGTACTTCTGATAGCGGGCAGAGATGTTCCAGGAATCGGAATTCCTTTCTGCCATTCCGTATACTTTGTTTTGAACAGACCCCGTCTGCAGTTCCTTGTCTGTTTTTGAATAGGAGGCGGAAACAAAGAAAGCATCAGCCCAGGATTTGTTGACAAATCCGGCTTCCACCTGTGCCAGTAGAGAGAAGTAGCCGTCATGAAAACGCTTGGGATTGCCATATATGAAGTTGTCCCCGCTTTCGTCGCGCATCTGTACATTCTTCATTCTATAATCGTTTTTGGAGTAGTTGATGCCAACGGTGGGCCGGACTATTAGTCCGGTTTTCTTTTCTACGAACTGTGCATTCAAGTCTGCCTTGTGGGTATGGAAGGAGCCGATGCCGTAAGATACATCCAGATAATCCTTTTTTTCCTGCTTTGTAATGATATTGATGGTGCCGCCCAGTGCATCTGTTCCCAAGCTGGCAGGGACTACTCCTTTGTATATCTCAATCCGGTCTATGATGTTAATGGGTAAGTTGGCGAGTGAAACACCGCTTCCTTTGGTGTCCAGTGGCATTCCGTCCAAAAAGTAGCGGACTGAATTTCCGGACAAGCCGTTGATGGAAAGGTCGAAGTCCGAGCCAACTCCGCCTTCCTCTCTCACCTTAATGCCCGTTGTACGGTTCACCAGGTCGTTGAGGTTATTCAGTGAGTTTACTATCGGCTTGATGTCGAGTGCATTGACGGCAAAGGCTCCTTCCTTCACTTTCTGCGTTTGGGTCTTTCCGTAAACCTCGACAGAGCTCAGCGTTACGGCACTTTCCTGCAATGTAAAGTTCTGTTTTTTATCCTGCCGGATGTCGAGGGATTGTTTCACGGTTTGGTAGCCCAGGAAGGAGACGACGAAGGTATGTTTACCCGGAGCGACTTGCAGTGAATACTTCCCCCGGTCATCCGTATAGGTGCCGGAGGTGGTGTTTTCCACAGCAATGGTGGCTTGGGCTATCGGTGTCCCGTGCTGGTCTATGACTTTTCCGGATAAGGTGACCTTATTCTGTGCCATACTACCTGCAGGAAGCAGGCAAATAAATGTAAATAGCAGTCCTGTGATGAATCTCATTTCAGTTCCTTATAAGCGTTCGTAACTTGCCCTCAAGGAAAAAATGAACAAAGAGAAAGATTCCTTTATATGGATAAAGAATGCCCCGACTCAATGTTTTGTTGCTTTATTCCCCGAAAGCACTAAAACTATGTTGTCTTGGCAGGTCTTCTGACTTATCCCTCTTTGAATGCCTTCCCATCCGCCGGGCGGACAGTGGCTTGTAGAATATTCAAAGATTTTGGAAGGACTTACAGCAGCGGGTCTGTTCAGGATTTGCACCTGATTCCCTTTTTCATCACTCATCTCCAACAGAACCGGGAGAGGTGAAACCAAAACTGGGACAAAGATAACAAAAACTATTAGGTTTGCGAATACTCCTGATAATTTTTGTTATCTTTGCCCGCGAATTGGTTCCGGATGCATGTTTCCATCATCTGGATTAAAAGGGAATCGGGTGTAAATCCCGGACAGTCCCGCTGCTGTGAAGCTCCGTTTATATCATGAAAAACACCCTTGCCACTGATATGCATTGAAATATCGGGAAGGCTTCAGGATTAGGAGTCAGTCAGAAGACCTGCCATTCATTAAAGGCTGCCTTTGCTCGTGGGTTAGGAAGACAGTACGAAGATATTAGTTGAACATTTAAACAAGAAATGGAATGCCTTTGTTAAAGGTATGTCCGCATTGTGGTGTGACTATATATATCCTTTATATATTAAAGAAAAAGTAAAATGATTAAGAAAGTATTGATTGCCAACAGAGGTGAGATTGCCTTGCGCGTCATGCGTTCGTGCCGGGAGATGGGACTGCTTACGGTTGCCGTCTTTTCCGAGGCTGACCGCACCTCTCATCATGTGGCTTATGCCGATGAGGCCTATCCGATAGGACCGGCTGTGGCAAAAGAGAGTTATTTGAATATAGATAAAGTGATTGCCACGGCAAAGCGATGCGGTGCCGATGCCATTCATCCCGGTTACGGCTTTTTGTCGGAGAATTCAGAGTTTGCCCGCCGTTGCAAGGAGGAAGGGATTATCTTTATCGGTCCCGCTGCCGAGACGATGGAGGCGATGGGCGACAAGATAGCTGCCCGCAAGCGAATGATTGCGGCAGGCGTACCCGTGGTTCCCGGAACGGAACAACCTTTGCAGAGTGCCGAAGAAGCCGTGCGTATCTGCAACGAGATAGGCTACCCCGTGATGCTGAAGGCGTCTATGGGTGGCGGTGGTAAAGGTATGCGCCTTATCCATAACGAGAGCGAAGTGGTGGAAGCCTACAACACGGCACGCTCCGAGTCCATGTCCTCCTTTGGAGACGACACGGTCTATCTGGAAAAGTTCGTGGAAGAACCCCACCACATCGAGTTCCAGATATTGGGCGACAACCACGGCAACGTCATCCACCTCTTCGACCGCGAATGCTCCGTGCAGCGTCGCAATCAGAAGGTGGTAGAAGAAAGCCCGTCACCCTTCCTTACGCCGGAATTGCGCCGGGAGATGGGAGAGAAGGCGGTTGCTGCAGCAAAGGCAGTGAACTACTCCGGTGCAGGTACCATCGAGTTTCTGGTAGACAAGAACCGTCGGTTCTACTTCCTCGAAATGAATACGCGCTTGCAAGTAGAGCACCCCATCACGGAAGAAGTGGTAGGCGTGGACCTGGTGAAAGAGCAAATCCGCATTGCTAACGACGAGGTGCTGCACCTCAAGCAGGAGGAACTGTTCCAGCGCGGCCATGCTATAGAGTGCCGCATCTGTGCCGAAGATACGGAAAACAACTTCATGCCGTCTCCCGGTGTCATCAAGCAACTGACGGAGCCGAACGGAATCGGTGTGCGTATAGACAGCTATGTGTACGACGGCTATGAGATTCCCATCTACTACGACCCTATGATAGGTAAGCTCATCGTATGGGCAACCACCCGCCAGTATGCCATCGAGCGTATGCGCCGTGTGCTCTACGAGTACAAGATTACGGGCGTAAAGACCAACCTTGCCTATCTGAAGCGCATCATGCATGTGCCCGACTTTGTGAAGGGAGAGTACAACACCCTCTTTATCGAGAAGAACGCCCGCATGCTGGTACGCACCAATACCACCAACGAAGAGTTGGAGAACATTGCCATGATAGCCGCCTATATGGACTATCTGGTTAATCTGGAGGAGAACGTTTCGGCACAGCTGTCCGATGGCCGCCCCATCAGCCGTTGGAGGGAATTCGGCTTGCAGAAGGGAGTGCTTAGGATTTAAGGAATGGAAAATTGATAATGGAAATTTAATAATGGAAATACATATAGGAGACCGTATAGCAGACATTACCCTGGTGGGTAAGGAAGGGAATAAGGTTCAGCTTACCATTGACGGAAAGCCCTACGAAGTGGACATTGTGATGGCAGAGAACGGAAGTTGCTCCATCCTGCACAACGGAAACTCGTTCAACGCAGGCCTTGTGCGCGGCGAGGGAGGAAAGAGCTATGACATCAGCATGCTCCAGCGTTCCTTTCATGTGGACATCGTGGACACGCAAGCCAAGTATCTGCACATGAAGAAAGGAGCCGACGAGAAGCAGGACGACAAGATTTTGGCTCCGATGCCGGGCAAGGTGGTAAGCATCCCTGTCAAGGTGGGCGACCGACTGGCTGCCGGAGACATTGCCGTGGTGCTGGAAGCCATGAAGATGCAGAGTAACTATAAGGTAAATGCCGACTGCATCGTCCGCAACATTCTCGTGAGCGAGGGCGAACCGGTGAATGCCAACCAGGTATTGATTGAATTGGAGTTGATAAAGGAGGAATAATCCCGAGTCGCATTCAGTACGTATATTATAAATCACTAAATTGTAAATGCAAATATGAACAGAGAAGAAATATACCGCCAGTTTGAGGAACTGGATAAACGTGCCTCGCTGGGTGGGGGCGTAGACAAGATAGAGAAACAACACGCCTCCGGCCGCATGACTGCCCGCGAACGTATTGACATGCTGCTGGACAAAGGCTCGTTCAATGAGCTGGACAAGTTCGTGAACCACCGTTGCACCAACTTCGGCATGGAGAAGAAACAGATTGCCGGAGACGGCATGGTGTCCGGTTACGGAAAGATAGACGGCCGCCTTGTATTTGTCTATGCCTACGACTTCACGGCGCATGGCGGTTCGCTCAGCGAGACGAATGCCGCAAAGATTGTAAAGGTGCAGCAGCTTGCCCTGAAGAACGGTGCTCCCGTCATTGCCCTCAACGATTCGGGCGGCGCACGCATCCAGGAAGGTGTGAACAGCTTGGCAGGCTATGCCTCCATCTTCTATCAGAACACCATTGCGTCGGGTGTCATTCCGCAGATATCCGCCATTCTGGGGCCGTGTGCCGGTGGGGCATGCTACTCTCCGGCGCTTACCGACTTTATCTTCATGGTAAAGGAGCAGAGCCACATGTTTATCACCGGTCCGGACGTGGTAAAGACCGTGACCCACGAGGAGGTGGACAAGGAGGAACTGGGCGGTGCCTATACGCATAGCAGCAAGAGCGGCGTTACCCACTTCATGTGCAATACGGAGGAGGAGACACTGATGAGCATCCGCGAGCTGCTGAGCTTCCTGCCGTCCAACAATATGGAGGATGCTCCCTTCACTCCCTGTTCCGACGATATCCATCGCCGGGTAGAGACGCTTCAGACCGTCATCCCCGAAGACCCGAACATGCCCTATGACATCAAGGATATTATAGAACCGGTGCTGGACAACCAGTACTTCTTCGAAGTGATGCCTCACTTTGCCAAGAACGTCGTTATCGGTTTCGGTCGTCTGAACGGGCGTTCGGTAGGTATCGTGGCAAACCAACCTGTCTATTTGGCGGGTGTGCTCGATATTGATGCCAGCGACAAGGCGGCACGCTTCATCCGTTTCTGCGACTGCTTCAACATCCCGCTGATAACCTTCGAAGATGTTCCCGGCTTCTTGCCCGGAACGATGCAGGAGCACAACGGCATCATCCGCCACGGCGCCAAGATTGTCTATGCCTATGCCGAGGCCACCGTGCCCAAGATAACGCTGATTACCCGCAAGGCATACGGCGGCGCCTACATCGTGATGTCCAGCAAACCGACGGGTGCCGACGTGAACCTGGCTTATCCGCAGGCGGAAATCGCCGTGATGGGTGCCGAGGGTGCGGTGAACATCCTCTACCGCAAGTCCTCTGCCGAAGAGAAGCAGGAGATTATCAAGGAGTATGAAGACAAGTTCTCCAACCCTTACCGCGCTGCCGAGCGTGGCCTCATAGACGAGGTCATCATGCCGCGCGATACCCGCTACAAGCTAGTGCAGGCATTGGAGATGGCGCACAACAAGAATCAGAGCAATCCACCGAAAAAGCACGGCAACATGCCTTTATAATAGTAGTTATTTTTTATGTGTGAAATGCGTATCCCCGGAGAAGTGATTTCTGTGGGGATACACTTTTTAAATAGAGAATTAAGAATTAAACAATAAGGCTGAAAAGTAAAAACTAAAGATAGAAACTATGGAACTATTAAGAAACCTCTTTGAGGGTTATCCCAACCTTTGGGGCGGAGGAGTGGCACACTCTGTCCTGATTCTGTCCCTGGTCATCACCTTCGGTATCATGCTGGGCAAGTTGAAGGTGGCGGGTATCTCGCTGGGTGTCACCTGGATTTTGTTTGTGGGCATTGTCTTCGGACATTTCGACATGAACCTCGACGAACATCTGCTGCACTTCCTGAAGGAGTTCGGCTTGATACTGTTTGTCTATTCCATCGGTCTACAAGTGGGACCGGGATTCTTCTCCGCTTTCAAGAAGGGTGGACTTACGCTGAACATGGTAGCAATGCTTTCCGTCTTCCTCAGCGTGGTTATCACCATTGTATTGCACTTTGCCACCGGAATTCCCATTACTACGATGGTGGGTATCTTGTCCGGAGCCGTGACCAATACCCCCGGTCTGGGTGCTGCCCAGCAGGCAAACAGTGACCTCAACGGGGTGGATGCTCCGGAAATCGCACTCGGATATGCCGTTGCCTATCCGTTGGGTGTAGTGGGCTGCATCCTGGCGCTGCTTGCCTTGAAGTTCTTCATGCGGATTAACACCAAAAAAGAAGAGGAGGATGCCGAGCACGGGCTGGGCCATCTGCAGGAGCTGACCGTGCGTCCCATATCGGTAGAGATACGCAATGAGGCAATAGACGGCAAGCGGATCAGAGATGTGAAACCATTGTTGAACCGTGCGTTTGTCATCTCCCGCATCCGGCACACCGGCAGTCAGGAAACAGAACTGGCGAATGCCGATACAGTGCTGCACATGCAGGATGAAATTCTGTTCATTGCCAACCCGAAAGATGTGGAGGCCATTGTTGCCTTCTTCGGAAGAAAAATTTCGGTGGAGTGGGAACGGGAGGACAAGAACTTGATTTCACGCCGCATCCTCATCACCAAGCCGGAACTGAACGGCAAGTCTCTGTCTCAGCTCAAGATACGTAACAACTTCGGTGCCTGCATCACCCGTATCAACCGTTCGGGCGTGGATCTGGTGGCAACTCCCCACTTGCAGTTGCAGATGGGAGACCGTGTGACGATTGTAGGCAGTGAGCTTGCCGTGAGTCATGCGGAGAAGGTGCTGGGTAACTCGCTGAAGCGTCTCAACCATCCCAACTTGATTCCTATCTTCCTGGGTATTGCCCTGGGATGTATCTTGGGCAGTCTGCCGTTCATGTTCCCCGGCATTCCCCAACCCGTGAAACTGGGACTGGCCGGTGGACCGTTGGTGGTTTCCATCCTCATCAGCCGTTTCGGGCCTCAATATAAGCTGATAACCTACACGACGATGAGTGCCAATCTGATGATACGCGAAATCGGTATCGCCTTGTTCCTGGCCTGCGTGGGGTTGGGTGCAGGAAAGGGATTCATCGATACCATTATCTACGAAGGCGGCTATGTGTGGATTGGCTATGGGGCCATCATCACGGTCGTTCCGTTGCTGGTGACAGGATTCATGGGGCGCTATTTCTGGAAGCTGAACTACTATACGCTGATAGGTGTGCTGTCCGGAGCTAACACCAATCCACCTGCATTGGCCTATTCCTCGGACTTGACATCCTGCGATGCCCCTGCGGTGGGATACGCCACGGTCTATCCGCTGGCTATGTTCCTGCGGGTGCTGACGGCTCAGTTGCTGATACTGGCGTTGGCGTAGTTTCACCATAGATAATCTATGGTACATAGGTTGATTTGATAACAAGTAATGTAAAGGGAGCTAACAAGTAATGTTAGGCTGCTTTACATTACTTGTTATTTTTGTTTGTAGTATTCCTCCGCTTGTGCCAGTGTCTCCGGTTTGCCGATGTCGAACCAGCGGAATCCTTGCAGCGGATAGCCTTGTATGTGCACCTTTGTGCAAGCGGACAAGTAGAAAGGAATGATGGAGAACTTGCCGTTCCACTGCCCATCGTCCATCAGGCGGAAGAGGGAGGGGGAGATGATGTGGATACCTCCGAAGGCGAGTTCCCGGTACTTCGTTTCCCGGTAGTCGAAGCCTGCCGGTTTCACCTCTCCGGTGGACTTGTTTATCCAGCCGTGCAGGTGGTAGTCGTCGTCAAAAAGGAGATAGCGGGTAGTCTTGCGCTCGCTCACAAGCAGGGTAGATTCCGCATCACTTTCCAGATGGTGCCGGTAGAGGCCTGCAAGGTCAATGTCCGTCAGAATATCCGCGTTGTGCACCAGGAAAGGTTCTTGTCCGTCCAGAAAGGGGCGTGCCTTTTTGATGCCTCCTCCGGTGTCGAGCAGCATGCCGCGTTCGTCGCTGATGTGAATCTCCGTGCCGAAGTTGTCGTGGGCACGGAGGAAGTCGATAATCTGCTCCCCGAAGTGGTGGATATTGACCGTTATCTCGTTGAATCCTGCTTCCTTCAACCGCAGTATCACCCGTTCCAGCATGGGTTTTCCTGCTACGGGAACGAGGGCCTTGGGCATGTGGTCCGTCAAGGGGCGCAACCGGGTGCCCAGGCCGGCGGCGAAAATCATGGCTTTCATATTGGCATATTCTCACATTAGCACATTAAACTTTGGCCTTAAACGTCTGTTCAATATTCTGTTCTCTATGTATCAGGTTCACTTGTACGCCGAACTTCTTGTGCAGATGTTCCGCCAAGTGTTGTGCCGAGTACACGGAGCGGTGCTGTCCGCCGGTGCAGCCGAAGCAGACAGACAGATTGGTGAAGCCGCGTTCCATGTAGCGCTTCACGGAAGCGTCGACAAGGGCGTAGGCATGCTCCAGGAATACGGCTATCTCGCCGTCGTCTTCCAGGAAGCGGATAACGGGTTCGTCCAGTCCCGTGAAGGGTTTGTAACGCTCGTACTTGCCGGGGTTGTTCACAGCGCGGCAGTCAAAGACGAAACCTCCTCCGTTGCCCGTGGAATCTTCGGGGATACCTTTTTTGTAGGCAAAGCTGGTGACTTTCACCACGAGGCGACGCTTTTGCAGGTCGTCTGTAAACTGTTTCAGCTCGGTGAGTTCGCGCAGAATCCGGCAGAGGTAGGGATATTCTGGATAAGGTTCTTGGAGCAGTTGGCGAAGGTTCTCGATGGCGAAGGGGACACTTTGTATGAAGTGGGGCTTCTTCTCGAAGTAACCGCGGAAACCATAGGCACCCAGCACCTGCATGGTGCGGAACAATACGAAGTGGCGAAGCTGGGCATAGAAATAAGCCTCGTCCACGGGCTGGTACTTGCGCAGGGCGTCGATGTATTCCTTCAGCAACTCTTGGCGCAGGCTGTCGGGATAGTTTGCTTTGGCTTGCCACAAGAAGGAGGCTACGTCGTAGTAAACCGGACCTTTGCGTCCGCCCTGGAAGTCGATGAGCCACGGCTCGCCGTCCTTTATCATAACGTTACGGCTCTGGAAGTCGCGGTACATGAAGGTGGCGGAGCTGCTACGGAGCAACACGTCTGCCATCTTCTGGAAGTCGTCCTCCAGCCGGTCTTCCTGAAAGTCCATCCCCGTAGCCTTGAGGAAGCAGTATTTAAAGTAGTTCAGGTCCCACAGAATGCTGCGGCTATTGAACTCTGCCTGCGGGTAGCAGTAGGAGAAGTCCATGCCGTCGGCTCCGGCAAACTGTACGGCGGGCAGCAGACGGATGGTCTTGCGCAGCAACTGTTTCTCTTCCTCACCGAATACGCTGGTCTTGCGGCCTTTCTCGATGGCATTGAATAGGAGCGAGTCGCCCAGGTCTTCTTGCAGATAATAGATATCATCTTCGGAGCGGATGAACACTTGCGGTACGGGCAGTCCTTTCTGGCGGAAATGTTCTGCCATGTAGAGGAAGGCGCGGTTCTCCTCCACAGACTCTCCGCTGACGCCGATAAGTGTAGGACTTCCGATGAGGCGGAAGTAACGGCGGTTGGAGCCGGAGGAGGGGAGTTCGTCAATCTGTTCCGGTTCGTGTCCGGTATGTGCGATGTAGAGTTTCTTAAGTTCTTCGGTTATCATGGTGGTATGTTTTATTTTCGCAGCTAAGATAAAACTTTTGTCGGAGATATGCTTACCTTTGCAGGAGGAAAATATTTAATTTGATAGCTTCATAATGGATTCCATTCCTCAGTTTCTCATAGCCGCCCCTACATCGGGCAGTGGAAAGACCACCGTCAGTCGTGGACTGATGGCATTGTTTGTGAAGAAAGGTCTGAAGGTGCAGCCTTTCAAGTGCGGTCCCGATTATATAGATACTAAGTATCACGAGGCGGTATGCGGCCGTCCTTCCATCAATCTGGATACTTTCATGGCATCTCCGGAGCATGTCCGCAGTCTGTATGCACGCTATTCGGCAGATGCTGATGTTGCCGTGGTCGAGGGGATGATGGGGATGTACGACGGATACGACCGCGACCGGGGCTCGTCGGCAGAAGTGGCACGGCTCTTGGGTATTCCTGTGGTGCTGGTGGTCGATGCCAAGTCGGCTGCCTATTCCATGGCTCCTTTGTTGTCGGGGTTCATCAATTTCCGTCCGGATATACGTATTGCGGGAGTTATCTTCAATCGTGTCGGCTCACCCCACCACTACCGGATGCTGCAGGAGGTCTGTGAAGACTTGAACGTGACTTGTCTGGGTTATCTGCCCAAACGGAAGGAACTGGAGCAGGAGTCACGCCATCTGGGGCTGGATTTCAGCCGTTCTAAGGAGACGGAGGGGCTGGACATGCTGGCAGGCTTGCTGGAGGAACATGTGGACTGGGAACTGCTGCTCTCGACAATCGGGCTTCCATTGCCTGCGGCGGCTGTGGAGGAGAAGTCGGTACTATCAGAGCCGGGGAAGCTGCATATTTCGGTAGCGCGCAACGAAGAGTCCTTTTCCTTCCTCTATGCGGAGCATCTGGATATTCTGCGCCGTATGGGCACGGTCACTTTCTTCAATCCGGAGCAGGACCGGCCTATTCCGCAAGAGACGGATTTGCTCTATCTGCCCGGCGGCTATCCCGAGAACCGTCTGGAGGAACTTGCCGGGGCAAGGCTTGCCAGGGAGTCTATCCGCAGCTATATAGAGGCTGGTGGCAGGACGCTGGCAGAATGCGGGGGGATGATATATCTTTCGCAGTCCGTTCTTTCTGATGGGGATACGGACGGGGGAGGCAGTGATACAGACGGAAGAAGCACCGGGAACAGTGTAAGCAATGTCGGAAATGAGATGGTGGGAGTATTACCTTTCAGCATCACGAACGAGCGTAAACGCAGGAAACTGACATTGGGATACCGTCGGTTCGACTATAACGGATGGCGGCTTAAAGGACACGAATTCCATTATACGCAGCTTGCTGTGCCCGAAGCTGGTGGAAAAGAAAGTGGTGCGTACAGTCTTACTCCCTCGATAGTGCAGGTTTTCAATGCCAGAGGAGAGAAGGTCGCTACTCCCATTTTTCGTTATAAGAACCTGATTGCCAGCTATACACATCTGTATTGGGGCGAGATGGATGTGATGTCTTTGTTCGGTGGAGCCTAATCTTGTAAAACATCTTTTGAATCTGCTGGACTTTCCTTCTTTTTCCTTTCATGTTTTGCTTGAAAAGTCCCGGTATTTCTGCATATTTATATTCCAAATTTGTTTGTATCTTTGCGATAGAGAAAAGGTCTACGGAATAATTTGGTAAGTTAAGGCAAGAATTTTGCTTAATTTTGCGATATGATAGAAAATAATGATTCAAATGAATATTTTTCTTTTTTTACGGAGACGGAAACCTTATCCATTTTACCCAAAACTATATTATTAGAAGAGGGTAAGGTTGCAGATAGATTATACCTAATTCGTAAAGGCTGTTTACGTCTTTTTTTTTATAATGAAGGAAAAGATATGACTTTTCAATTCTTTTTTGAAGGGGATTTTGTTGCATCATTCGACAGCCTATACAAACGGCAACCGAGTCTTTTCTTTTTGGAAAGTATTGAACTTACAGAAGTATCGATGATAAAGAGGGATGATTTTTATAATCTCATTGAAATGATTCCCTCGTTGAGAAAAAAATATGAAGAAAAACTCATAGAACGTTTTCATGTCTATCAACAACTTTTTCTTTCTCGCATAAAGAACACTCCGCAGCAGAGGTATGAAGAACTACTGAAAGAACGTCCTGACATCATACGGAGGGTTCCCCAACATTATATTGCATCTTATCTTGGCATTACTCCCGTATCTTTATCCCGAATAAGGAATAGACGCTGATTCATTTCTTTACAATTGTTATCGCCCGGATTCTACTGGCATAGCGAACTTTGCACCAGTGAATATAAAACAGGTAAACAATGAAAAAGATTTTTGTAACGGATTGGATTTTGATTATTGCATTTATGCTGTCCACACTTTCTGGAATAGGATTGCATATTGTAGGATATGGGAACAATCATGAACTATGGCATAATTGGGCTGTATCTCATGTTTTGACAAGTTTTCTATTTTTTATCACTGTAATATCCCATCTTTCGACACATTGGGGATGGTATAAAGGACTTATCAGAAAAGGGATTGGCAAAAGAAGTAAAGTTACGGTAATGTTATCAATTGCTTTTTGCTTATGTTTAGTTACGGGAGTTGCTCTACTTGGTGTGAATGGGGCAAATTCTGCTATGGGACTATGGCATTATAGAATAGGGATTGTTATGGCTGCCCTTTCTATGGGGCATATCCTAAAACGTACTTCACTATTATGTAAATCGCTAAAAAAGAAATAAACGAATGTACCTCCTTTAGTGGCTCCTAATATGGAAGATATCTTTTGAAAACTTTTACTTTGTACTCATAAGTTTTTCCCATCAACGTGGTCGTTTCAGGATATGCGTAGGGTGCGGAATTTAAAATCAGATTATTATGACTAAAAAAGAAAAGAATGTAGAAGTGGGGAGAGCTATGAAGATACCGGATTTGGCATTTTATATGCAGACGGTGATTGAGCAGTTGGAAGCGGATAAGAAGCGCTCGGCGGCACATACATATACGTATGCGTTGAAATCTATCGCGGAGTTTTATGGTGGGGCAGGAATGCCGATGCCGGTGGATGAGGTCTTTACGCCAGGTAGGTTGAAGGAGTATGAAGAATGGATGAGGCGGGAAGGAATGAGGAAGCGGAAGAGAGAGCCTAAGGGGTTGAGCCTGAATACCATTTCTACCTATATGCGGAACTTGAAGGCGGTATATCACCGGATGGTTGGTGAAAAGGTGTTGCCCTATAATCCGAAATTGTTTGATGACGTGTACACAAAAGTGGAATCACAGACTAAACGGGCGCTGGAACTGGAACAGATGAATACGTTGCTGTGTACAGACTTAGGAAAATTGCCTTCAAATCTGCAGTGCACATTGGCTTATTTCTTATTGATGTTCTTGCTCCGGGGAATGCCGTTCATTGACCTTGCCTATCTGCGTAAACAAGACGTGAAAGGAGACTGTATTGTATATAGTCGCCACAAAACAAGACGGCAGATGACGGTACGTATTCCCAAAGAAGCGATGGAACTGATGAAAGAGTTCGAAAGCAATAATCCGGATTCCATCTATCTCTTTCCGATTCTGCACAGGCAAGGGACCAAGAAGAGACGGACCGGGAAGGTGAAAAAAGATAAGGAATTGTATATGGATTATCTTCGGGCTCTTCGTAACTTCAATCTGAAACTTGAAAAAATAGCGTCCCTGCTACTACCCGGTGTGAAGCTCAGCTCATACGTGGCCCGCCATACATGGGCTACGTTGGCTTTTCATGCAGGAATGAGTATCGGCATCATCAGTAAGGCACTGGGCCATTTCTCTATCAAGGTGACGGAAACATATCTGAAACCTTTTGAGAATGAAAAGGTGGATGCGGCCAATGAAGAATTAATAATCTCGGTCGCAGGATACAGTGAAAAGAAAGTTGCATGAAAAATGCTGTCTGACAATGGCTCTGGTAAGGGAAGTGTTACTTGGTAAGTAACGGTTTGACAAAGCAAATTATAATGATGCTTATAAAAATAAAACACTTACTTTCTGCATCGGGAAACATGCTGCTACTGTGGGTGTTTTACAGCTTCGCCTTCTTCATGTTGGTCGCTTGTAGTCACCGTGATCAGGTTTACTCCCTTGAGACTGAAATCATGATCAGTGCCGATTGGAGCCGGTCGGGATTGAACGAGAGGGAACAGGATTATGGTGCCACCACTGTATTCTATCCTACAGACGGCAGTAGTCCTATTATGGTACTGATGGGCGACCGAACGTATAAGACTGTGCACCTGAAAGAAGGACGTTATGACGTTGTTCTTTTCAACCGTTCATTTGGCGATTTTGGTAATCTCGGTTTTAGGGGAGAAGATGCCTACCGGACGTTGGAGGCACATGCCACAAATGTGGTGACAAAGGATGCCCCTTCCACGGAGATAATCATTATGGATAGTCCCGACGAACTTGCAGCCGATTGTATGGAAAGTTTTGAAGTGACTCCGGGCATGTCGGGAAACTATTCATCGGGCATGACTAACTGGGGGGGCAAAAAGATTGACGGTAGTAAAAATGGTTGCCAGCTCTGTTTCCTTCCCCAAAAACTGACTCAAAAGATAACAGTTAAAATCCGTATTAAAGGAATGAACAATATACGTAATGCCACTTGTAAATTGGATGGTATTGCAGAATCTGTGTTTCTCGCTTCGGGACAGATTTCAGAAAAGACTGTGGCGCAGGAGTTTTGTCTCGGTAATCCCGTTTATAATTCCGGATCGGCGACGGACGGAACACTAAGCGCCTCTATCAGCGTGTTTGGTTTTGATACGGAGATTTCACATAACCTGCATTTGAGAGCAGAATTGGTGGACGGGAAAACCACATTTGAAGAAAGTTTTGATGAACTGAAAATAAGCCAGTTGGAAGAAGGAGATGGAAGAATGAGCATTTTCATCGACATGACGTGCGAAAAAAAAGTACCGAATGTGAAAGTTGAAGGAAGTTCGGGTTTTGACGCCAACGTGGATGACTGGGAGGATGAAGTGAACAGTGATATAGATATTTGAGGACATAATTAATATTAATTGAAAAAATGAATAGAAGATGGGAACGAAAAGTTTATTGATGGCAATGGCAGCGCTGACGATAGCCGGTTGCTCGCAAAATGAAGTTACGGAGATAAATCCGGATGCAGACCGGACAATCGGTTTGGATGTATATACGGGAGTACAGACCAGAGGAACGGAAACCACTACGTCCACGCTGAAAGAAGCGGATGCCGGTTTCGGTATTTTTGCCTATAAAACAAGCAAGGAAGGATGGGATAGTGAGAAAGCGAGTACAACACCCGATTTTATGTATAATGAACATGCTACATGGACTTCCGGTAGTTGGGGGTATGCTTCTCTGCGTTTTTGGCCGACGAATGATGATAAAATAACTTTCTTCGCTTATGCACCTTATGAATCCAATCCGGGAGAGGGAACAGACCAAAAAATAATTTTATCGGCACAAAGTGATAAAGAGGCTCCTAAAATCACCTTTGAAGTAAAAACTTCAAATAATTGGAAAGATATGGTGGATTTAGTAACGGATTGCCGTACTGCCATAAAAGACTTGACTTCTGAGAGCAATGTCGGTAACAAAGGAACAGTCCAGTTTAAATTCAGCCATGTGCTTACCCAAATAGCCAATGTCAAGGTGAAGCCGGACGTGAATCTGGGCGCTGAAACAAGAATCTTTGTAACAGGATTAAAACTGTCTCCGGGAAGTGGAATACTTTACAACAAAGCGGTTTATGATTTCGGTACTGATGCTTGGAATGCCATCTCACCTTCCGCATCCTATTTTTCGGCTGAGCAAGACCTTAGTGAGTTTGTGAATAGAACAGGCATTGACCAATGGGGGTATAAGAAGAGTGCTGTCGACGTGAGTAGTAATACCGATGCAACAGCTTTGTTCTCAGAAAAGGAAGCTCTTTATTTCATTCCTGTGAATAACCAAAACGGTACAGCCAAGGAAGGGGATTTGAGCCTAAAGATTAGTTATGATGTTGTGACAAAGGTGAATGATAGTAGTAATCTGACAAGTACTGTGACGGATAAAGAAGTCAAATTGCCGCAAGGAACTTTTAAAAAAGGGACACAGCATACTTACGTGTTGACCATCAAGATGAATGCTATCAGTATTGCTGTTGATGACAATATGACGGGATGGACCAGTAATGGGGAAAGTAACATTTAGGTAGAAGGAGTATGAAAGGAAAAGCAGAAGATATAGGGATGAAGCGGTTGTGTAGCATCCTCCTTGCATTACTTTTGTTGTTGGGAGCATGCAGTGGGGAAGAAAGTAAGAACGGACTTCCGCAGGAGAATCTTCCTATCGGCTTTTCTGGAGTTATTACAATGACGAGGGGAACCGGGAAATTTGCCACTGCCGGTGAACTTAAGAATGTGGGAGTGTTTGCATATTTTACACATGGAAAATTCAACGAGAATACTGCCATACCGAATTTTATGTATAACCAGCTTGTGGAAAAACAACAGGATGAGGGAACATGGTCTTATAGTCCGGTCAAGTTTTGGCCGGACAATTCCACCACGGATAAAATCAGTTTCTTTGCTTATGCCCCTTACGTGAATGAAGTGGAAAATGGTTACCTCTCTTTTCAGGATGAAGGAACGGCAAGCGGATTTCCGGTGTTGGGGTATACCGTTCCGATAGCTGTAAATAATCAGATAGATTTTCTTGCCGCAACTCCGGTAATGAATCAAAACAATGGTAATGTAACTTTCAAACTGCACCATACACTGACCAAGGTCAATGTCTATATAAAAAGTAATGATAATACGGAGGGAAAGTCAGTAACTTCCTTCTCAATTACGGGAATGAAGAGTGGATTGCTTACCTATTATAATCCTACAGCAGATAGTGACATAGGCTGGAAGTGGACATATCCATCGGCTGATGAAAAGGAAAACTTTACCACCGGTATAATAAGTTTTCCGGTACCGGATACAATTATAGAAGAAAAGAAACTGCTTGCAACCTTCTTTCTGCTTCCTGCCGGGGCAGGAAGTAAGTTCAATATTTCTTATCAATATACGGCCAAAGATAGTAATAATGCTCTTGTTGTTCAAACTGTCAGTATGGAAAACCAGTCTTTGCCTCTGACTGATAATTGGGCTTCGGGAAGGGCCGTCAGCTATACTATAGGTATAGCACGAAAGGCAATTACTGTGATACCGGAGAACGGTCCCGTATCATGGGAAGAGAATGCTGAAACCGAGACAGTTATTGGAACGGAAGCAAAACAAGAGACTGATTGACCTGACGGGGTAATTCTGGACTTCGCAAAAAGATGCCAATCTGTTTAAAGTAAGATAATATGAAAAGATATATGAAATTTTTCACTGGAATAGTCTTTTGGGGCATCCTTTTAGTGTGTAGTGCATGCACTGACGAATACGAAGCAAACAATGGAGGTATGAAGGAGTGCTGTGAGGGAGTACCCTTTACAGTCCGGGCTATAGTCGCTGATTTTGAAGAGCTCTCCAATGCAGGAAAGTCCTCTACACGTACCTCTGTAAGGGACGAACATTTTAAAATGGAGTTTGTCGATGGTGATTCGATTGGTGTTTTTGCCATAAAGGACGGTGCTATAATGGATAATATTGATAATGCCAAATTGGTTTACAATATGTCAAGCGGCAGTTGGAATCCGGTGGGAAATGGTACACTTTATTGGTATGATGGAGTGAGTTATGTCGCTTACTATCCATATAGGAAGAATATCACAATAGATCTCTCAAAAGGTATGGACGGAGCTATTGCTTCACTGACCGGGAATGAAAAACTGCAACCTGCGAAGGACCAGTCCACAACAGAAAAGCATATTGTCAGCGATTTGTTGGTTGCCACCGGCGTACCTGCTATTGACAATTCTTCCGGAATAATCCTGAACTTGCTGTTTCAACACCAGTTTGCATTGCTTGTGTTGCAACCGCAAGTATACGTAGGTTGTTTTGCACCAGAAAAAGCAGGCTTTGTTTACCATAGGGAATCGAGGGTTTTAGGAACAGACTCGGCGGCTATTAATGTGAGTCTGAACGGTATTACTCCATATCAGATAGATTCTTTGAAATATTGTGCCATTGTTCCGCCGCAAGCAAATGCACGGGTTACCGGAAACTATATGACTACCGATGGCAGAGATGATACGAATATAAAGATAAATTATTCGGGCAGCTCCATCAGTTTTACTTCTGGAAAATGCTATACCTTGAAGGTTATTAGTCCCGTACCCGGTAAAGGAAGTATAGAAAGAAAGCTTTATCCCGGGGATTTTGTCTTTCAGAACGAAATCGATAAAAGAATAGAAGTACATCCCGGAAACGGGAAGTTGGAAGAAGATGGGAAAATCTATGATTATGAAAATGCTATCGGAATGGTAATTACTTGCGATCCGGAAAGGATGACAGACGAGAGGTGTAATAAAAAAGGATGGAATCATGCCTATGTGATGATGTTGGATAGTTTGAAAGAAGGGAATTGGGGACCGATGGATTTAATCGAAGCGGATATTGATACAATATCAATAGCTGATGTGAAGTCAAAGCATGATTTTAGCAGAATTAAGAATAACATGAACGGGTACTCTGAAACTTTACAAATGCTGGCAAATCATGAGGGTGATGCATCTTTTGTAAGCGACTGTCGTGCTTTTTATCTGGTGAAAACTTACAATAACAGCAATAAGGTGCCGGATGGGATCGAACGTAGTCCGTGGTTTCTGCCAAGCATAGGGCAATGGTTTGATGTATTGGTGAACATTTGTGGAAAATCTCCGGAAAACTTTCGGCACAATACCGGTAATGGTTTACAAGACGAAAAGTGGGGACTGGAAACGTTGGACAAGTTAAAAGGACAGTTATCCAAAGTTGGTAAATCGCTACCGCAGTTTAACGTGAACTACAGACTTGGTTTCAGTTGCAGTTCTCAATATGATAAAGATAGAAGCTGGATGCTTCTCTGGCATATTGATGATCCCTTATATAAGTGGGAAAGGGTTTGCTTACAAGGATATAATAAGACTTCTGCATGGCATGTCCGGCCGTTTTTTGCATTTTAATCATTCCTTGATTAAAAATAGTCCTAATCTAAGTTTGAATTCATTATGAAAAAGTCCGGATAGCGCATTGATATTTTATGTAATTTCGTTTGTGTTCTCGAAATAGTGGAGTATCTTTGTTTTCATTTAAATATATTATGATTATGAAACTGAATACTTATCGCTTGTCTTCTTTGGAAGACCCTACTGATGAACAACTGCATGCTTTGATGGAACAAGTGGCTGTTGCGGCCCGTGAAAGTTCTCGCAAGGCAAAAAGAGAATTGGAGCGGAGAATGCAAGAGGTGAGAGAAAAATTGAAAGCATATAGAGCTAAAAATGTAAGTGATATATCCATGTGATGAACGAAAAAAATCCGACACTTTGTATAGTAGCTGGTCCGAATGGTTCGGGTAAAACTTCTACGACAGTGCAACTGCTTCATAATGAATGGGCAGAAAATAGCCTTTACATTAATCCTGATAATATAGCGCAAGAACAATATGGTGATTGGAATTCTCCCGTTGCAGTATTGAAGGCAGCAGAATTGGCGACTAAAATGCGTTATGAGTGTTTAAGGAAAAGGCAAGATTTTGTATTTGAAACAGTCTTTTCCTCAGACGAAAAACTTGCATTTGTTGAAGAAGCAAAAAAAGCAGGATTTTTTATTCGCATTTTTTTTGTCTGTACAAATAATCCTGAGATAAATGTACGGCGTATTACACAGCGCTATTTGAATGGAGGGCATGAAGTTCCCATTTCCAAAATTATTTCCCGTTATTATAAATCGTTATTGAATATAGGCAAAGCAATATCCTTGGTTGATAGGGTATATGTCTACGATAATTCAATAGAAAATCAAATTCCTCGATTATTGTTCCGCACTGTAAACGGGACCCTCTTCAAACAATATGTAGAGGAAATCCCGCAGTGGGCACAGTTCCTTATCAAATAGAGAATGAAAAGAGTCTATACCAAAACTGGAGACAAAGGAACAACAGGTATTCATGGTGGCACGCGCGTGCCGAAAGATGACATCCGTATCGAGGCAAACGGATGCCTTGATGAATTGAATGCCGTGATTGGTATCGTGCGCTCCATGCTGGCGGCAAAAGATGCCTGGCAGGAGTTGCTGCATGCTGTCCAGCGGGAACTGATGGTGGTAATGAGCCATGTGGCCACTCCCTCGGGAGTGGTAAATCCTAATCCGCTTTCTGCCGCAGAGCTCACGCTACGCTGTGAGCAGGAGATGGATGCCATGACCGTCCTGCTGACGGACAACGGCTACTTCCTTTTGCCCGGTGGCACTCCCATATCAGCCCAACTGCAGTTTGCCCGTACCGTGGCCCGCCGTGCCGAACGCCGTTTGTGGACACTCCATCGCCAAGACCCCGTGAACGAGGATATTCTGCGCTTCATCAACCGCCTTTCGGACTTGTTCTTCGTCATGGCCCGCATGGAGATGCAGCGGCAGGACTGGCCGGAGGAGAAATGGCAAGAGTTTGCCTACAAAAGGAAAAGACTGTAAGCACTTATCGCTAACCGCCGGGAAGCTGTTTTCAGCATAGGGGTTCTATTTGCTGTCCGAGCCTTAAATCATACAGACATGCCCGTACTTCCGCTTCGCTGCCGATATGCTTTCCTGCATCGTCGGACAGCTTCACGCATTCGCGCCATTCCTGGTTGACGTTCATCTTGCATTGCGTCAGTTTCATTACGATGTTGGAGGGCTTGAATCCGGTATCATTCGTCAGATTGGTGCCGATGCCGAAGGAGCAGCGGATTTTGCCCCTGCAATGCTCCTGGATGTCGAGTGCCTTGCCAAAATCGAGCGCATTGCTGAAGACGATGGTTTTAGTGGTAGGGTCGATGCCCAGTTCGCGGTAGCGGGCAACGAGCTTGTCGGTGAAATCGAATTCATCGCCGGAGTCGCAGCGTACACCGTCGAATAGTTTGGCCTGCTTGCGGCTCAGGTTACTTAGGAAAATGCCGGAGGTATAGGTATCGGACAGTGCGATGCCCAAGTCGCCGTCGTACACGTTCACCCAGTTTTCCAAGGCCATGTAGTTGGCGTGTTTGTAGCCGAACTGTGCGCCGTGGAACATGAACCATTCATGCGGATGCGTCCCCTTAGGCTTCATGCCGTATTTCATGGCGAAGTGGCAGTTGGAAGTCCCGGTACAGTATTCGGCGGTTTCCTTCAGACGGCCTATGACTTTGTCCTGCACTTCGAACGAGAAGCGTCTCCGGGTGCCGAACTCCGAAAAATACAGCTGGCGCCGGTTGGAGAGTGCCACCTTTTCGGAAAGTTTGCAGAGTATGCCGTCCATGTCGGCCACGTTTCCCAAAGAACGGTTCTTTATTTCGGATACGATGGCAAGCAGAGGGACTTCGTAAAGGGTGGCCTTGTACAGATAGTCCGTGATTTCAATGTTCAGGTGCCGGTCCTCGTCCAGATGGATGCTTACCTTCTCCGGCTGGAAGCGGAAGGAGGAGAGCCACTCCCAATAGACCCTCGGCAGGAAACGGCAGTGGCGGGTCATGTATTCCAGCTCTTCGGCAGTGAGTACGGTTTGTGTCAGGCTGTCCACCGCCTCTTGCAGTTCCTTCAGAAACGTGTCCGTATAGGCGGTGTCGTCTCTGTCCTTAAAACTGAAAGTACCCATGGCATAGGGAAACAATTTGATGTAGGCATACGAGGTGGTGAATTTGTAAAGGTCTGTATCGAGTATGGTATGAATCATGGCAGAATATTCTTTGGTTTACGATTTTGGGGATGAAGATAGTGAAAATTTCTTATTTGACCAGCCTCTATCTGTTAACAACGGCATATTCCTATTAAACCATGTTATAAATAAGGCTGTTATGGGCGGAAATTTTGGAGAATTCGGAGAAGTCCGTATATTTGCAATGTGTTTTTCATAGTATTAGATTTAAGGTTAACAAAAGATTGGCTGTCTGGGATAGATAGCCTTTTTTTATGCCTTCACTTTTCCTTCTCCGTAGAGGTGGCGTGTAGTGCAGAGCGCCAAAGTTCCATAGACCAATACTTGTATCCACATCGTCAGCATCTGCGGCCATACGTCGGCCAGCGTTCCACCCATTGAATTCAGTTTTACAAAAGCAAGTACGGCAGGACCTGCCGGAAACAGATAGTGGGCTGCCTGCCAATACCATGGCATCAGCTCCAGCGGATAGGACACGCCCGAAAGGAAGATATAGCCCACAGAGAAGAAGGCTATCATCAGCAACGGCGCTTCGGAGTCTGTAAACCAGCGGGAGACGGCCAGGGCAAGGAAACTCGTGCCCAGCAGGAAGGGTATCATCATTGTGACGATGTCTCCTCCGCTGCCGATGTGTGGGATGCTGAACAGGTGCGGCAACAGTCCCAGCAGGAATAGGGAAAACACCACGTAGAGCATGAAGTATACGAAGGTCCTGCCTCCGACAATCCGTAATGTATCCTTCAATGAGTCGGCACGCATCAGCCGTATTCCTTTTCTTCGGGCTTCCGCTTCCTCGCCCGTCAGCATGGCAATCACCATCAGCATCGTCTGGAAGATGATGACAATTAGGACGGCGGGAATCAGATAGGAACCGTAGCCCTCTGTATAGTTGTAGAGCGCCGTGCCGGACACGCTGACGGGAGCGGACGAAGCCACTGCCAGCAGTCCTTGCGGAGGTAGGAATACGGTGCCCTCCATGCGGTGGGCATCGTTCACGGCAAGCATGACGCGCGCACTGGATTCTTGCAGTCCTTTGAAGTTGAGGAAAGCGTCCGTGGCGGCATAGAGCACGAAGACCGAAGTCTCGCCCCGTGCCACACGTGCCTCGAAGTCGGCAGGCAGGTAAAGGATGCCTGCCACGTCGCCCTGCTTCATCCATTGGCGGGCTTCGAGGATGTTGGGTGTCTGGCCGTAGACGGCGGTCTGGGGAGTGGCGTCGAGCAGTCGGATGTATTCGCGGCTGAGGGCGGAGTGGGAGAGGTCTACCACTGCGACGGGAGCCTTGCGCACCAGGTTGGGGGCGTACATGTAGTTGTAGAGCAGTCCGTAGAGGAAGATACCGCCTGCCAGCACGAGCAGGATGGCGGGATTGGTGGCGATGGCATGCCACTCGTGGCGGATGACAGAAGCTGTTGACAATGCGGTAGGTGGGCAAGGTGATGGGGAGGCGGAGATTGCTTCTTCCCTTATCTCTTTTTTTATCCACCATTTCAGCAATGGCAGTATCAGCAGTGCTGCCAATAGGAAGATGAAGAGTGTAGCTACCGACTGCCAGAAGTAGGCAAACCCTGCATCGAAGTAAATCATGGCTTGTGCCGCCTCCGTGAAGTGCCGCACGGGGAAGAGGTAGGAGGCCGCATGCACGGGCGCATACATGGCTGTAACGGGAAACGTGACTCCGGACAGCGTAGCCCCCAACGACCCCACCATGGATACTACACTGATGATATAGGCAATCTTGGGAAAGACAGAATAGATAAAGACCGCCAATGCCTGGGTAGCGATGATGAAGAGCACGGTCACTGCATTCATCAGCCACAGACTGCCAGCGAAGGGGATATGTAGCGGGCCGAACAGTACATAGTTTGCCAGGATACCGATGGACGAGAAGATGAGGGTATAGGGCAGCAGTTTCCCTGCTACGGCAGTGAGGATATTGCCTCGTGCCATCTCCAGCCATTCGCCGGCGCTGCCGAATTTCAGTTCGCTGCCTATGGAGTAGACGGTGGTGAGCAGGATGAGTATCTGGAACAGTACGAAAAAGAAAGGCTGGCTCAGGTAGATGGAGTAGTCCATGTCCGGATTGTAGAGGGGATGGGTACTGGCTTCTACGGGGAGCAGAAAGGTCTGTATCTGTTCTCCGCTGACTCCCAGAGCTTCGGCCTGCATCACGATGGGCGAGAGCGCCACGGGGGCAAGCGTATTCTCGAACGCTGCCATCAGCTCGCTGCCTACCGAAAGAAGGGCATAGTGGTAATAATAGGTGAGCGTTGCGCCAGTTCCCGTCACCGCCTTCTGTTCGAAGCGGGGCGGGATGACGAGGTAGCCGTATATGTCCTTCTGTTGCAATGCCCGGCGGGCGTCGGCTTCGTCGGTGAAGTGCTCCGTCACACGGAAGGTGGGGGCGGCAGAGATGCGTCGGGAGATATTGCGCGAAGTGGCAGTGTTGTCCAGGTCGACGATACCCACGGGAATGTTCTCCATCTGTCCGTTTCCAAAGATGGTGGCCATGAAGAACAGACAGAGTAAGGGTAGCACGACGCAGACGCCGAGGTATAGACGGCGGGAGGTCATGCGGTGCCATTCGCGACGGATAACCATGCGAAGCGCTTTCATTGCGCAGCCAAATTCTTTATCTTTCATTTTTCATTCTTCATTTTTAAAAGTACGGACATCCCCGGTCTCAATCCCTCTACCTGCTGTGTGGGACGTGCGTGTATCTCGAACGTCTGCATGTCATAGCTGCCCGTCTGTTTGGTGGATTTCCAGGTGGCGAAGCTGCCCAGCGGACTGATGTAATAGATGCGGAATTCAATGTCCTTGCCGTCGATGGCGGGGACATCGGCACGGAAAGTGCCTCCCATCTTGAACTGCGGCATCAGGTCCTCGCGTATGTTCAGTACCACGTGTGCATCGTCCATCACGACAAGGCTCATGATGGGAGTGCCGGGGGCCACCAGCTCTCCGCGTTTGGGGAAGATGGTGGCTATCTGGCCGTCTTCGGGAGCAGTCAGGCGGGAGTCGACGAGGAGGGAGGAGACTTCATCGACGGTGCTTCGCGCCGCTTCCACCAGGCTGCGGGCCGAGGCGCGGTCCTCGCTCTGCGCTCCGTCTACGGCCATCTGGTATTGCTCGTAGGCGGCACGTTCGGCGGCTTGGGCGGCTTTGTACATGGCTTCCACCTCGTCACGCCGCTGGGAGGTGACGACACTGTCCTTATAAAGCGTTACAATGCGCTGGTAAGTGGTCTTGGCGAGGGCAAGGTCGCTCTGCGTCTTGTTCCAGAGTTGCCGGGCGGTGGCCACAATCTGGCGGCGGGTACCGGCGTCTATCTTCTTGTTCTGCTCCTGGGCCACCTGCTCCAGGGCATTCACCTGGCGGTATTTGGCTTCGATGGTGGGGCTGTTGATGACGACAAGCGTATCGCCTGCCTTCACCCAGTCGCCCTCTTGTACGAGGAAGGAGTCCACACGTCCGGGTAGCTTTCCGCTGATACGTATTTCCGTTGCTTCCACTTGTCCTTGCAGGACCAGGGGCTGCCGGCTCATGAGTAACATGCCGGCAAGTGAAATGATGACCGTTGCAGCCAGGATAATGACGAATGCAATGCTGATGCTTTTATTATTGATTTTCATAAAGGGTAGGTTTTAATAAGTTGTCTCGAAATATTTCTCGAACCGTTCCGGCGTTCCGCAGATAGCCAGCAGGTTCATCAGTGCCACATCATATTCGTAGTAGGCTGCCAGACGCGCCACGCGGACGGTTGCCAGCATCGTTTCCGCATCTACGACCTCGGTACTGGTTGCCATGCCTTCGGCAAAGGATTTCTTGCGGATTCGCACCAGCTCTTCGCTCAGCTCGATGGTGGTATTCAAGGCGCGTACGTTGTCTTGTGCCTTTTGCAGTTGGGTGTAGAGCTTGTCGATGCCTACGCTCAGGTCTTCTTTGGCTTTTTCTTGTCCCAGGGCAAGGGTCTGCTGGGCTATCTTCGACTGGCGGATGCGCTTCTCACGCGCCAGTCCGTCGAACAGGTTCCAGGTGAAGCCCACGCCTACGATGGTGCGGGGGACGAGGTTGCTCTGTATGCCGTGGGCATAGAGGGTCTGCTTGCCGAATACGGCGATGTCCGGCAGGTAGTCGCTCTGGTCGATGCGGAGCTGCTGGCGGGCAATCTGTGACTGCAGTTGCAGTTGGTTCACGGTGTAGTTCTCCACCCGCATGGCTTGCAGGAACTCCTCTTTGGCGGGCAGTTGGTCGTTGATGAAAAGCTCCGAAGTAGGATGGATGCTGCATGTGTCTTGCAGGTTGAGCAGGGTGCGCAGGGCACTTTGCACGACGGAGGCCTCCTTCCGGGCAGCCTCCAGTGAACGGGCAGCTTCATCCATATTCACTTGGGCAAAGAGCCGGCCTGCCTTGTCTATCATGCCGGCAGCTTCCAGTTTAAGGGCATTCTGGTAATGGCGTTGCAGACTGTTGTAAGTCTCCTGCCGCACGCGTACTACCTCTTGCGCAAGTTTCAGCCCGAAGTAGCTTTCTGCCAGCAGGGTGCGTTGCGTGGCATCGGTCTGTCCCCGGTTTTCGCGGGCAATGTCTATCATGGTGTTGCCTATCTTCGAGGCCCGGATGCGCTTGCCGCCGGAGAATACGACCCATTCGGCGGTCAGGCCGACGGAAGTCAGGTTGCGTGGAGCCAGTGGAAAGGCAAGGGTATGGGAGCCTATCTGGTCGAGTATGCTGCTGATGAATTGGTCGTCCGGCACGATGTTGTGCACAAAGTCCTTTGCCGGGTCGGTGAACTGGGAAAGGGGCTGTTTTACCTCTATCTTTTCGGAAAGATGCACGAACGTACCGGCACCTTGCAGGGAGGGGTACCAGAGGGCATTCAGTTTGTCACGTTCCGCACGGGCGGCTTCAATTCCCTTGTCGGCTATTTTCAGGCTGCGGTTGCCGTTTTGCATCTGCCTTAGGGCATCACCGAAGCTAAGGGGAAGGGAGGTTTGTGCGGCCACTCCACCGATGGCAAGCAGTACGCAGGCAGCAGCCGGAAAGAATCTCCGGCATAATAGATTATTCATAAGTTCGTTCGGTTTAGGGGTTCTTGTTTCTCTAAACAAGAGGAGGTGGGAATTGTTCAGTAGTCATCTTTTTGAATAGAACGTTACAAATATAACGAATAGTTTCCGAAGATATGGCTTATGAATGGGAGAGATATTCGGATTTGCACTATCTTTGCATTCGCTAAAATGGAATTTATGGAGAAACTTCATCCGATTATGTTTGCCGGGACGGGTAGTGATGTGGGAAAGAGCATCATTGCTGCCGCCTTCTGCCGTATCTTCAAGCAGGACGGCTATCAGCCCGCACCGTTCAAGGCACAGAATATGGCGCTCAATTCATTTGCCACTCCCGAAGGGCTGGAGATAGGCCGTGCCCAGGCTGTGCAAGCAGAAGCCGCCGGAGTGCCTTGCCACACGGACATGAATCCGCTGCTGCTGAAACCACAGTCGGACCATACCTCGCAGGTTGTTCTTAACGGGCGTCCTATCGGCAACCGCAATGCTTATGATTATTTCCGCAAGGAAGGACGCGACGAACTGCGCTGGGAGGTTTGTGCTGCCTACGACCGCCTTGCCGCCCGCTATAATCCCGTTGTGCTGGAAGGCGCGGGAAGCATCTCCGAAATCAATCTGCGGGATACCGACCTTGTCAATCTGCCGATGGCCCTGCATGCCGGAGCCGATGTAATTCTTGTGGGCGACATTGACCGTGGCGGTGTGTTTGCCAGCGTCTACGGTTCGCTGATGTTGCTTCGTCCCCATGAGCGGGAGCGAATTAAAGGAATTCTTATCAACAAGTTCCGGGGGGATATACGTCTCTTCGAGTCGGGCATTACGATGCTGGAGGAGCTTTGCGGCATTCCCGTTGTCGGGGTGGTGCCTTACTACCGTGATATCTACATTGAAGAAGAAGACTCCGTGGCGCTTGCCGCAAAGTCTGTCCGTGCCGAGAAGGGAAAGGTGAACATCGCCGTCATTCTGCTGCGCCACCTCAGTAACTTCACCGATTTTAATGTCCTGGAACGTGACCCGCGCGTACATCTCTTCTATACCAACAATGTGGATGAGCTGGCAAAGGCCGACGTCATCCTGCTGCCCGGCTCCAAGAGCACGCTTGATGACCTTTACGAATTGCGCCGTAACGGTGTGGCGGCTGCCATCATCCGTGCCCACCGTGAAGGTGCCACCGTGATGGGTATCTGCGGCGGCTATCAGATGATGGGGCAGGAGGTGCTCGACCCTGAGCATGTGGAGGGGGACATTGAACGCCTGCCCGGACTGGGGCTGTTGCCCATCAGTACCCGCATGTCGGGAGAGAAGGTGACCCGCCAGGTGAAGTTCGGTCTGTGCAATCCCCATTCTCCATCTTCCACTCTCCATTCTCCATTAATGCAGGGCTATGAAATCCATATGGGAGTGACCACCCCTGTGGAAGGTACTCCCGATTCTCCTTTGAATCTTCTGGAGAACGGCTCTACCGACGGTTACTACGTGGACTCCACCTGCATGGGGACCTATATTCATGGCATTCTCGACAATCCGGAATTCATAGATTTCCTGCTTGTGCCTTTTGCAGACAAACTGTCCGGGAATGCCGGCGCTTTCGATTACCATACATTCAAAGAAGAACAATACGATAGGCTTGCCGAGCACGTGCGCCGCCACGTCAACCTGCCGCTTATCTACCAAATATTGACAAAGAACCATGATTGAAGGACACGGAGACGATTCCTATAAATACAGCCGTCCCATTACGGCAAACTTCAGCTCGAACGTTTACAGCAGGGTAGACCTCTCTGCCTTGAAGGCGCATCTGTGTACCCGGATTGACGGCATCGGCAACTATCCCGAACCGGAGCCTTACACGCTTGAGGCCTGTCTTGCCCGCCACCACCGTCTTCCTGCCGAGGCAGTGTGCGTGACGAATGGAGCTACCGAAGCCATCTATCTTACCGCACAGACTTTCCGCGGGACAAACACCGCCATTGTGCAGCCCACTTTCAGTGAATATGCCGATGCCTGCCGCATGCACGGTCATCGGGTCACTTCCCTCTATCGGCTTCCTGCGGAGAGCGAGGGGTATCGCTTGCCGGAAGAGGTGCGCATGCTGTGGCTGTGCAATCCCAATAACCCTACCGGAACGGTTGTGGAGAAGGAATATCTGGCAACACTTATCAGTCATAATCCGCAGGTATGTTTCGTCATCGACCAGTCCTACGAGTTTTTCACCTTGCGTCCGCTTTTCTCTGCTGCCGAGGCTGCGGAGTTTCCCAACGTCTTGCTGCTGCACTCCATGACCAAGCGTTATGCCGTTCCCGGTCTGCGACTGGGATATGTCATCGGCGCCCCCCACCTGCTGCACCGTCTGCGTACCAACCGTATGCCCTGGTCGGTCAACCAGCTTGCCATTGAGGCAGGGCTCCATCTGCTGGAACATGATGTTCCCAATCCGCTGGATGTGGCGTCTTACTTGCAAGAGGCTGCCCGCCTGCGCAGTGCGCTCGAGGCATTGGGAGGACTGGAGGTATGGGCCACCGAAACCCATTTCATGCTGGTGTGCCTCCGTATGGGTAGGGCTTCCGCTTTGAAAGACTATCTGGCAGGGGAGCATGGTATCTTGATTCGGGACGCCTCCAACTTCGACGGACTGAATGAGCATTTCTTCCGTATAGCCGCCCAGAGCCGGGAGGAGAATGACAGGCTTGTAAAAGCAATAGGACAATGGCTTGAGGAGGAATAACCGATGGAAGAAGATGTGCTTATACTTTTGGGTGTCGCCTTCAACTTGAACCTGCCGCTTCTCACTGCCTGGCTGCTCGACCATTGGCTGGGCGACCCGGCGTGGCTACCCCATCCGGTGGTGGCTTTTGGCAAAGCCATCTCTTTCTGTGAGCACCGGTTGAACCGGGGCGATTCGCGTTTCCTGAAAGGTGCGTTTGTGGCGGTGTCTCTTGTCTTGGGGGTATATGTCATTACGCTTTTGTTGCTCCGCTTGGCGGCACTCTTTTCTCCGGGCATGCTTCTGACGGTGCAAATATTGCTGATATTCTATTGCTTGGCGGGCACTACGCTGGTTCGCGAGGTGCGTATGGTGTTCAAGGCGGTGGACCGTTCCTTGGAGGAAGGGAGGATGCAAGTGGCACGTATCGTAGGGCGTGATACGTCTGCACTCTCGGCGCAGGAGGTGAGAACCGCGGCATTGGAGACTTTGGCAGAGAATTTGAGCGATGGGGTGGTTGCTCCCTTGTTCTGGTATCTGCTGTTGGGAGTTCCGGGCATGCTTGCCTATAAGATGGTGAACACGCTGGATTCCATGGTCGGCTACAAGAATGAACGCTATCGTCGGTTCGGCTGTTTTGCTGCCCGTTTGGATGATGTTGCCAATTATATTCCTGCTCGTCTGACAGCCTTTCTGATGGTACTGGTTTCCGGTCGCCTTTCCTTGTTTGCTTTTGTGGGCAGATATGGCAGCCAGCATGCCAGTCCCAATTCCGGTTATCCGGAAGCCGCCCTTGCCGGTATTTTGAATTGCCGTTTCGGGGGTCCGCACAACTATTTCGGCGAGGAGGTATGGAAACCTTATATCGGTTCTAATGAACGGCCTCTGAAGACAGAAGATATGCGTGTGGCTGTCCGCATCAACCGGCGTGTGGAGTGGTGGATGGTAGTTGCCGTAATAGTGACATCGACCTTGGCTTCCTTTTGTTTTTAAAATGTTGTTATTTTAACTGATTCTTTGTCTGTTCCAAAAAGATATAATATCTTTGCAAGACCGCGTTGCATTAAAAATGTAACTTTTAAAGCAGACAAAGTCTTATAAATGAGGATAAAGCAACTATATATATTCCTTTTCTTTATTTGGTTCGGGAGCACAATAATTGCATCGACAACAGATAAAGCGGATTCTTGGACTAAAGAAAAGGAAAGTATAGTCCATGAGGTCATCTCCACTTTTCACAACAGCCTCGGTTTCGACTATCTGACCCGGGAGGAGTGTGACTCGCTGAATGCCGACGGCCTTTTGTCCCAATTGGATGAATCCCAGCGCTACTACACCTATTTCGAACTGGAAAGAATACTTATAAAATCCTCCCTTTTCCGTGGAGAAATCCGTATGGCCATTGCCCAGAGCGACCAGATGTACTCCAAAGCCCGCGCGCTTGCCTACCCCTTCGGCAATGCCCTTGCGCTGAATGCCATGGGAGAGGTGTACAGCTATACCGGTAGGCTCCGGGAAGCCGGTGCCGCTTATGAAGAGTCCTTGAGACTGCTGGATGGGATGGACGGGGAGGATGTGCATATCCGTATGCTACTGGTGGAACTGATAGATTATAACCTGCGCATACGGAATGTAAACGGTGCCTCGCGTTATCTTGCACGTCTGAACTTCTATCCGGAAGACCGGCTTTCTCCGCTGGAGCTGGCCATGCGTCACATCTCCAATGCTTCCTGCCAATTATTCAAGGGTGACTTGAAAGCTGCCAGCCATTGTCTGGTACAGATAGGCCAGCTTGAAACGCAACTGATTCCGGAGATACAGCAATACCTTCTGATTATAGATGCCCGTTATCTGGTGGCCACCGGAGAGCATGAGGCAGCCTTGACCGCCTACAATGATTTCCTTCAAACCGAATATGCCCGGATAAACCATAACATCTACAAGGAAGCTCTGCTCGAAAAAGCGGATTTACTGGTGAAGATGGGAAACAAGGAAGAAGCCTACGGACAGTACGGCAAGGTCTTTTCGTATATCAAGACTTCGTTCGAGAAGAACTATCCCAAGGAGATAGACCGGCTCTGTACCCGTTTCCAGGCCGACCAACTGGCCTACCAGAACGAACGCGACCGCATTGTATCCATGCGTTTCTATCTGGCAGGCATCATTGTGTCCGTACTGTTTCTGATATTCCTCCTGGTGCTGGGCTGGAAGAAGATATTCCGTTTGAAGCATTCCCAAATGCGGCAGGAGGCGATGAAGGAGAAAGCGGTGCAAGCCATACAACGGAAGAATATGTTTCTTTCGAACATGAGCCATGAGGTACGTACGCCGCTGAATGCCATTGTCGGATTCTCGGCGGTACTGACGGATGAGGACGAGTCGTTCGATGACGAATCGCGCCGGGAATTCTCCGAAATTATCAAGGTGAATTCCTTTCAGTTGCTGAAACTTATCAATGACATTCTGGATTTCTCGGATTTCGAGAATGACAACATAACCTTCAACATCCGCACGCATGATGCCGTGAAGTTGTGTAATGAGGTCGTGGAGACCGTGATGGTCTCGCGCAAGCTGGAGGTTGAAATGCGTTTTGACACGGATTTGTCCGTCCTGATGCTGGATACGGACGATGCGCGTCTCCGCCAAGTCTTGATAAACCTGCTGGTGAATGCCGCCAAGTTTACGGAACAAGGCTCCATTGTGCTGGAACTGAAGATGGCCGATGCCGATACGGCACTTTTCTCCGTGACGGATACCGGATGTGGCATTCCACCGGAAAAGCAGCACTTGATTTTTGAACGCTTTGAAAAGCTGAATGATTTTGTGCAGGGAAGCGGACTGGGTCTTTCCATCTGCCAACTGATTGTGAAATATATGAACGGCAAGCTGTGGGTGGACAGTGGGTACACCCGTGGCGCGCGTTTCTGTTTTACGCATCCTTTGAAGTATAATCCCGCATTACACGGAGGAACGGCGCAATGAAACGAATACTGATTCTCATCCATGTTTTGTTTTGCGGATATATCTGTCCGCTGCTGGCAGAAGACACGGGGGCTGTCCGGTATCAGGACAGCATCCTGAAGGTTGCCGATGCCCTGCCGGCCACCCTTGTCCGGCTGACGTATCTCCGTGACATGGCCTACAAGCACCAGTATGCTCCCTATAACATGACTTTTTCCACCCGTCTGTACGAGGAGGCGCGGCGGCAGAAGAACGCTTTCTATGAGAATATGGGCGCTTACTATCTGGCGGCATGTTATGACAAGAAACACGACCCGGACAGTCTGTCGTATTGGGTGGATGTGCTGAAGGATTTTGTCTCCCAGGTAGGCACTTACGATTATTATCTGGAGCAGAAGGCTGCCATCAGCCGCGCCCTGGCTTCCAAGAGACAGATAGAGAAAGCGGTGTATGTGGCTAAGGAGACGTTGGAGGAATCAAAACTCCACCATAGCAATAACGGGATGATAGCGGCGTATAACAGTCTGGGATGTGCCTACGGAGTGTCCAGCCGCCCGAATGAGGCACTGGACTCTTTCTTGGAGGCTTACCGGAATTTCTCTCCCCAGACAAAGACCAGCCTGAAGGTGGATATACTGTCGCGTATTGCCCAGGTATACGGCAATGGCGGTAAAGACAGCCTGAAGCTGCCCTATTTGCATGAAATGGACACGACGTTGCAGGCGGTTATTTCCAAAGAACCCGAGACACGGAAGAACTGGAGCAATTTCGAGATTGACTGCGAAGTGAAGTATATCCTGCACTACATGAACCAGAAGAACTTTACAGTGGCGCACGAGCATATCGAGAAAGTAAAGAAACTGCTTGAGCCGCATGTAGATCCCGTCTTCTGGCTGAATGTCCAGTTGATACAGCTTCAATACTATGCCAAGACCGATGAGTATGACAAAAGCATCGCATTGATAGACGAGGTGACCCCTACGGTACTGAACAACTATGTCTCCACCTTTGCCACTTTGATAAACTACAAGGCGAGTACGCAATATGACAAGGGGGACATTGACGGGGCTATCGAGACCCGGCGCTACCTCATACGCAAGCAGGATTCGCTGAACAATGCCTTCTCGGCCAACCAGTTGAAGCAGGTGAAGGAGATTTACCACATTGACGAGCTGCTGTTGGAGAAGCAGAAGATTCAGGACATGAATTACCGTATAGGATTTATACTCCTGGGCGTCTGTCTGCTGCTGATGCTGCTTTTCTATCTGTATACGCGCTATGTCTCCGGAAAGATTGCTGTCGTAGAGAAGAAGACGGCTGAAGCCGCTTTGCAGGCAGAGACGGACAACATCGCGAAGGAACGTCTGAAATCGGAAATCAGCCATGATATACGTACTCCGCTGAATGTGGTGGTGGGCTTTGCCGAATTGCTGACCGGGAAGGAGGAGCTGGATAAGGAGACTAAGAGGGAATACGGGCAGATGATTCAGACCAATGCGGAAAGTCTGCTGAATTATGTCAACAGCATTCTGGAGTTGTCCCGCTTGGAGTCCGGCAAGATTCAGTATGAGGACGAGGAGTGTGACATTATTCAGTTGTGCAGTGAGGTGCTGGATAAAGTGAACGGCCGTGAGGAGAGCACTGTGTCTGTCAGCCTGCAGACCGACCTCAAGGAACAGTTTGCGAGGACAGACCGGAGGTGGTTCGATACATTGCTTGTCAGCATGCTGACTCCGTCAGAGAATGACACTGCCCGTTATGAGGCGATTATCCGCATCAGACGGGACCGCACTAGGTCGGCCCTCTATTTCGATGTGGTCAACGCCCCGTTTGCAAAGGTACATTTTGAGAATAAAACGAGCTTGATTCGCCATGAAATCAATGCCCATTTTATTCATTATTTTGGAGGTATCTACAAGGTGCAAACCGAAGCGGAGGAAGGCCCTACTATTTCGTTCACTATTCCTTGTCGAGATTGATGCGGACGATGCCGCCGTAGGGCGTCAATGCGTCGAAGGCTTCTTCGGCTTTAAGGATTCCGGCATAGAGTTGTGCGCAGATTAATACGCCTCCGTGTGCGAAGATGGCAACGCGTGTATAGGGCTTCTTCTTTAATTCGTCCAAAAACTGGCTGACACGCCGGTATTGCATGGTAAAAGATTCTCCACCGGTAGCTGCCACGTTCATGTAGTCGGCATACCATTCCTGCAAGCGTGGGTCTTCATTCTGCTCGAACGGCTTCATCTCCCAGTCGCCAAAGTTGATTTCCATAATCCGTTTGTCCCGTTCTGCATCGGGATAGCCGCAATAGGTGGCGAGGCGCACGCAGCGGGTCAGGGGACTGGTGTAGACGTGGTCGAACGGAAGGTATGCCTTCAGGTTTTCTGCTGTCACGGCGGCTTCCGCTTCAAATGTGGGTTTCAGGGGAACATCGGTCTGTCCGTAGCATACACCCGGAGGAACATCTACCGAAGTGTGTCGAATGAGTATTACTTCCATCTTTAATTTTCAGTTGTTAATTTATAATTAGAATAAGGCTTCCCAAGTAGAAGGACAGTTCGCATAGCAGGAAAGTGGCCCCGCAGCAGTCACCCGTATATCCTTGTAGGCGCCGCTTCATCAATCGGTAGAGCAGGAAGAAGGTGAGCAGTGGGAAGAGGGTGGCAATCCACAGCTTTATAGGCAGCAGCAGTACGAAAGGAAGCAGGCCGCAAAGAAATCCGGCCAGTAACTCGTGCCGGCTCATGCGGTTGTAGACGGTTTTGCTTTTGCTGTCTTCCTCTTTCCGGGCATAGGGCAGATAGTTGACAATCTGGGAGGCACAGAACTTGGACCAGCAGTCACCGCAGAGCACAAGGATGCAGAGAAGTCCCAGTGGCAGGTGATGAAGTTGGAGCAACAGCAGGAAATAGCATATCAATCCGATGACACCGTAGCTTCCGATGTGGGAATCCTTCATGATGGCAAGAGTCCGTTCTCGGGTGGTACCGCCACCGAAACCGTCGAAAAAGTCTGCCAGTCCGTCTTCGTGCAGGCATCCGGTGACAAGCAGGCGTGCGATGAGGGCAAGAATCCATGCCAATGACACCGGCATAATCTGTCCGGCAAGCCACAGCACTGCCGCCATCACGCCTCCCGTCAGCCAGCCTACAAGCGGCCAATAGGGAACCACATGCTTGAAACACTCTGCCGGTACTTCCTTGATTTTCCAGAAGGGCAGTCGGGTGAGCATTATGAATGCAGCCAAGACATTGTTCATGTTAAAAGTATTTAGTGATGGAGGCATGTGCAAAGTTATCCATTTCATTGAGCATCCGCACGGCCGAGTCGACAATGGGATATGCACAGATGGCCCCCGTTCCTTCTCCCAAACGCAGCCCCAGATTCAGCAGCGGACGGGCATGCAGGGCGTCGAGCACCAGTTTGTGGCCCGACTCGTCTCCGCAGTGTCCAAAGATGGCGTAATCCGTCACTTCCGGGTAGAGCCTGGCGGCGGCAAGCAGGCAGTTGGTCATGATGAATCCGTCAACAAGGATAATCATCCTCAGCTCGGCAGCTTGCAGCATGGCGCCTATGGCCATTACCATTTCCAGTCCACCAAAGTAGCGGATGATGTCCCGGGGAGAGCCGTCGCCTTTGTAATTCTCCATAGACTGTTTCAGCACTTCGTATTTGTGGCGGATGCCCGCGCTGTCGAGTCCGCTACCTGCGCCGACACATTGTTCCAGAGGAATACCGGTAAAGCAGGTCATCCACAAGGAGGATGAAGAGGTGTTTCCGATACCCATTTCACCGAAGCTGAGGACATTGCTGCCTTCTTCATGGCATTGGCGCACCACCTCGGCACCCCGTTCCAGGCACATCTCCATTTCCTCTTCCGTCATGGCTGCCTCGTGCAGATAACTCCGGGTACTTTTGCGCACTTTCATATTGATGATGCCTTTCTCGTAGGGGAGGTCGTAGTCTACTCCTGCATCTACTATTTTCAGGGTAAAGCCGTGCTGCCGGCAGAGGAAATTGACACCTGCCCCTCCATGAAGGAAGTTGCTGATTTGCTGCCAGGTGATTTCCTTTGGAGACAGACTGACACCTTCTTCTACAATGCCGTGGTCGGCGGCGAAGATAATGTTTTGCGGATGTTTCAAGGCGGGGGATAATGTCTGTTGTATGAGTCCGATTTGGAGTGCCAGTTCTTCTAAAATGCCCAATGAACCTTTGGGTTTGGTCAGGTTGTTGATTTTGTCAATCAATGCGGGACGGATTGACTCATCCGGACGGGTGATATGAAATGTTTTCATCAGTCTGTTGAATTTTAATTGTTTGTTGTTTTATGAATGAGTGTTTTTTACGGTAAGTGGGATGCCGGATACCATCAGTATCACTTCGTCGGCACGGGCGGCTACATATTGGTTCATCCAGCCTTGCATGTCCGTGAACTTTCGTTGCAGTTCGTTCTCGGAAGTTCCTCCCATACCTATTTCATTGGTTACAAAGATGAAGGTTGCGTCTTGTGCCGTGAAGCGGTCGAACTCTGCCTTTACTGCGGCAAGTGCCCGGTCGGTATCTGAATGCAGGTCGAAGAAAAAGTTGGTACACCATAAGGTGATGCAGTCTATCAGGACGACCCGCCCCTCCAGCCGGTGGCGGCTGAGTTCTTTCTCCTCTTCGATGTTTGTCCATTCCGGCCCTCGGCGTTCCTGATGCCGGACTACCCTCTGGCGGAATTCTTCGTCCCAAATGCGTGCTGTGGCAAGATAAACAGGAGTGGGAGAGAGCTCGAGTGCCAGCTTTTCCGCATAGGTGCTTTTGCCGGAACGTGCTCCTCCGGTGATGAGTATGATTCGTTTCATTGGTATTTAGTCTGTATTTTGAAAGAATATCTTTGTTTTCCCGAGCAAAAATAAGAAATATTTGACGAAACGTTTGTTTTTTTAGGAAGGAATTTATTAACTTTGCCACCGTTTTTAAGGCATGACCTTGGAAATGTTTATGCGGCAGTAGCTCAGTTGGTAGAGCATCAGCTTCCCAAGCTGAGGGTCACGAGTTCGAGTCTCGCTTGCCGCTCTTTATAAAAGGCTGAATACTTAGTTATTCAGTCTTTTTCTTTTTTAAGAACATTCATTCTCAGGTATTAATAATTCTTCTAAACTATTTTTTAAGCTGCACTTATATTGTTTTTCCCCTTTTTCTGTTTTTCTTATTGTTTGTTCGCATATGTAATATAGCCGAAATATATATTACATCGTGAATAGTAAATTTGCAAAAATGCAACACTTTAAAAGTTAATAAATATAAAAGAAGTAATAATATATTCTTTATATGTTGCTTTTATTAAAAATTATCCATTTATTTGTCTGACAAATAATACTAATAGGACTAATAATAACACGATTTAATATATGGAAAACTTAAAAATTGATGGGCAGTCGATTACTTTGGTAGACCAAGTGGAAGACAAGTTATTGAATTATTTCAGAAGTCAGGACTTGAAAGTGGGTGATTCTATCCCTAACGAAATTGAGTTGTCGTCAGCGTTGGGGGTAGCTCGTAGTGTTCTTCGGGAAGCTCTTAGCCGTCTGAAAATGATGGGAATGATTGAAAGCCGTACACGTCGTGGAATGATATTAACTGAGCCTTTCATCTTAGGGGGAATGAAGAGAGTGGTTGATCCCCGTATTATGAGCCAGGAATCACTTCTCGATCTTTTGGGATTCAGGGTTGCCTTGGAGATAGGAATCAGTAGTGACATATTTCATAATATTAAAGAGCAGGATATTATGGAACTGGAAGAGATTGTTAATGCAGGCGTTGCATTGGGGAACAACGAATATGCCAATCTCAGCGAATATACTTTCCATTCAAAACTATACGAAATAACGGGGAATAAGACGATTGTACAGTTCCAAAGCATCATTCATCCGGTTATGAACTTTGTAAAAACCAATTTGAGGGAACGGGTGGAAGCTATAAATATAGAACTGGAGAAAAAGGGAAAGATTGTAACTCATACCGATTTATTGAACTTTATCAAGAATAAGGATGAAATGGGCTACAGAAATGCTATCGAGCAACACTTTTATGTCTATAAGAAGCTGATTTATGATAGGGCAGTGTTAGGAGAACAGAATAAGGGTCAATCACAATAAAAATATGACAAATGACACGGATTGTAAATAATTGTGTTGCATTGGTATGCCTTTGTTTGTTTTGGGGGCAAAGCCTAAGAGCTGCAGATGCTTCTCATTCTGAGCAGATAAAGTGGGGCAACGAGAGTGTTTTTAATGAGGAACACAACACTTTGGGACTCTTTTCCGGAGTACTTGGCGGACAAATTGTCTTGGCAGGCGGCACTTCCGACGATTATAGCCGATGGGGAAGAAATGCGGTATGCCTTTCTGAAAATGCCGGATTCGCTTTGTATGAAGATGTGTTGTCCAAGCCGTTGGCTTATGGCGCTTCCATAACACTCTCTGACGGTATCTTGTGTATTGGAGGGCGTGATTCTTCCCAATGCTACAAAGATGTATTTTTTGTCACAATGCAGCAGGGCAAACTGAATGTTTCGGAAGATTGGCCGCCACTTCCTTTTCCGTTGTCTAACGCGGCAGGAGCACTACTGGACAATAAGGTATATTTGTTTGGAGGCAGGAAGTCGGTAAGTCCGTCTAGGTTATCGGATTCTTTTTTTGTGCTGGACTTGTCGAACAAGTCCAGAGGATGGAAAGAACTACCGGGCTATCCGGGATGCGTCCGGGAAGATGCAATTCTCGTGGTACAGAACAACGGCGTTTCCCCTTGTCTGTATTTATTGGGTGGACAGACGGAAACGGAAGAAGGGTTGTCTTCTTGCTTGACTGATGGATATGTCTATAACCCCCAATTGGGTAAATGGAGTTCATTAGGTTCGGATTTTCCGAAAGGAATATGTGCTGCTGTCGCCAGCGGAGCCAACCATATACTTCTTTTTCAGAAAGAGCCGGAAGATACACAGCATCTTAAAAAAGAGAATGCTTTATGGAAATACCATACAATTACGCAGACTCTTGTCAAGTCTGAATGTATTCCAGGTACCTATGACACCATGCAAGTCTTGCAAAGAAACCGTTCCTTCGTTATACTCGGTAGCAATGCCAGTTCCGGAACGAATAGACTGTACAGCCTTCAAGGGGATATTGTTCCTTTGGAAAAGGGGTTGGGACTTGTCAATATCCTTGTGATTATCGGTTATTTTGCCGTATTGGCCGGAATTGGAATTTACTTTTCACGGCGCCAGAAAAGTACGAATGACTATTTCAAGGGTGGAGGACGTATTCCGTGGTGGGCTGCCGGGCTGAGTCTTTTCGGAACCGCGTTGAGTGCCATCACCTTCATGGCTATACCCTCCAAGGCATATGCCACTAACTGGAGTTATGTGTTGTTCAATACCGGTATTGTGTTTGTTGCCCCCGTCATTGTTTATGTCTTTATTCCTTTTTTCCGGAGATTGAATATAACGACTGCCTATGAATATCTGGAGATACGTTTCAATGTCTTTATCCGGGTTATTTGCAGTCTGGCCTTTATTATTTTCCAGGTAGGGCGTATGGGCGTTGTGCTTTTTCTGCCCTCCATTGCTTTGAATGTGGTGACTGGATTGGATATATTCCTATGTATCGGTATTATGGGAGTTTGTAGTATTCTATATACAATGATAGGGGGAATAGAGGCGGTTGTATGGACAGATGCCATTCAAGTAATTGTACTGTTGGGAGGAGCGATATTTGCAGTGATATACATCTCGTGTTCTCTTCCCGGTGGATTGGGTGAAACGATTGATATTGCCGTGGCAAACGGTAAGTTCGATTTGGGAGCGACGAACTTTGACTTGAAGGATGCTACGATGTGGACCGTCATTATTGCCGCATGTTTTACCCATCTTACCACCTATGGGACGGACCAAAGTATGGTGCAGCGCTATCTCACTACCTCTTCGATGAAAGAGGCACGGAAGAGTGTATGGACCAATGCGATATTGACTGTTCCCGCCACACTGATTTTCTTCTTTATAGGCACTGCGCTTTATGCCTATTACAAGGTGTATCCTGAGAATCTGAGTATCAGTATTCCTAACGGCGATGCCATTTTTCCGTGGTATATTTTTACCCAATTGCCGGTCGGTATTGTAGGGCTGCTTATTTCGGGCATCTTCGCAGCGGCAATGTCCACTTTGAGCGGCAGTATGAATTCGGCAGCCACAGCTTATATAGTAGACATTTATTCACGTTTCTTTCATAAGGGAGAGGGGGGCAATGAATTGCGTGCGGCACGTATGGCAACTTGTGTGATAGGAATCATTAGTCTATCTTTTGCTTTTCTTATGGCAACATGGAATATCGCTTCATTGTGGGACGAATTCAACAAGATACTCGGGCTCATATTGGGTAGTATGGGAGGACTGTTCATGTTGGGCATGCTTACCAAACGCGCCAATTCCGGAGGAGCAATCATTGGTATAGTCGCAAGTATCATCGTACAATTGTTTGTTGCCAGATTCCAGACGTTCCATTTGCTTTTGTACACGGCATCCGGCTTTATCTCATGTTTTGTCATAGGTTATCTGGCAAGCTTGTTCTTTAAGAAAAAATAGGTTTGAACCTATCATTAATTATAATATAATTTTATTTATGAACAAACGACTTTTAACAGGATTAATCGCTGCACCATTTACGCCAATGCACGAAGATGGTTCCTTAAATTTGCAGGTGATCGGGCCGTATGCAGAGTTTCTGATGCAAAAGAAATGTGTGACGGGAGTGTTTATTTGTGGCACGACGGGAGAATCCGTTTCTCTGACAACAGAAGAACGAAAGGCTGTTGCGGAAAAATGGATGGAGGCAGCCAAGGGAAAACTGAAAGTGATAGTGCATGTAGGTGGCATGTCGCAGGTTCAGTGTGCCGAGCTGGCAGCCCATGCGCAAGCTATTGGAGCTGATATGATAGCAGCCATGGCGCCCTGCTTTTTCAAGCCCGGTTCTGTAGATGAGCTGATAGGTTTTTTCAAGCCGATAGCTGCATCGGCTTCCCGCTTGCCGTTTTATTACTATAACATGCCGTCCATAACCGGGGTTTCCTTGCCGGTACACAAGTTCCTTATAGAGGGCAAGAAGCAAATTCCCAATCTGGTGGGAGTCAAGTTTACTCATAACAACCTGATGGAGATGCAGCAGTGCATTCATGCGGACGGTGGGGCGTTCGAAGTCTTGCACGGTTTTGATGAGATACTGATTACCGGATTGTCGGTTGGAGCTAAGGCTGCCGTAGGCAGTACCTACAACTATGTTCCGGGTATATACAAAGCTGTGATGGAAGCCATGGAAAAGGGAGACCTTGAAACAGCTCGTGAAATGCAATGGAAATCTGTTGAAATCATTGATGTGCTGATAAAGCATGGGGGAGGAGTCAGAGCTGGTAAGATATTCATGAAACTGGCAGGAATAGACTGTGGACCATGTCGATTGCCGATAGCTCCTTGTTCTGAAGAAGAGCTGGAGGAGACAAGAAACGAATTGAAAAATACGGAATTCTTCAAATACATTAATTAACTAAAAACGATTGCCTATGGAGATATTGCAACAATACATCCAATGAAAAAACTCATTGGCCAACTTAAGTTTGACCCCCGAAAAGGGAGGGGAAACGAGTATTGGCACTTCCCGTTTCCCCTTAAATAAATTACTGAAACAATTTATTATTAAAATCGTAACAAAGATGAGAAAAATATTTCATTTTCACCTCATAACTTTTCTACTATTTTGCCCATTTTTGCTTTGGGCACAAGAATTTAACCTATCAGGTGTAGTAGTGGACAATACTGGTGAAACTCTTCCAGGAGTTTCCATCGCTGTGAAGGGTACGACTCGAGGAGTTATTACGGATATGAATGGCGCTTTCCAGCTGAAAGTAAGCAAGGGGGAAACTCTTGTATTTTCCTATGTGGGCTATGATGAACAGCAAATCCTGATTACTAATCAAAAGATTCTTAACATCCGGATGGAACCGACCACCATGGGGCTGGATGAAGTGGTGGTTGTAGGTTATGGTACCCAATCCAAGCGTACCGTAACATCCGCCATCAGCAAGGTGGATGGAGAAACATTGAAGGCAACTCCTATCAATACTGTGGGAGAAGGGCTGAAGGGTAAAATTGCGGGTGTACGCGTGTACAATGAGAACAATACTCCGGGTGCAGAGGCTACGTTCTTGATTCGTGGTGGTTCATCTATCAGTCAGAGTAATTCTCCTCTTATATTAGTTGATGGCGTAGAGCGCAGTACAGCGGGTATCAATCCCAATGACATCGAATCTATCGAAGTCTTGAAGGATGCCGCTTCTTCTGCTATTTATGGTTCGCGTGCATCGAATGGAGTTGTCCTGATTACGACAAGAAAAGGAAAAAGCGGTGCTCCTCGAGTGACGTTTGAGGCTTCCTTTGCAAACGAGAATGTGGAGCGGATGATTGAGTATCTGGATGCTACCCAAGCTGTTACTATCATGCGCGATCGTTGGGCTTCCGGACCCAGTCCGGAAAAGTTATACCTTGACGGATATGCTTATAGTTCCGGCAATACGGATGCTTCCAAGTTTTCTACCCGTTACCTGAGGGATGGAGAGAGCATTCCGGCAGGATGGAAGTCTGTGGCTGATCCGTTGGATCCCAGTAAGACTTTGATTTTTGAAGATAATGATTGGGCCAGTACTTGTTTCAAGAATGCTCTTTGGCAAAATTATTATGTGGGGATAGAAGGAGGTACGGAGAAATTGAGCTATGTGGGCAGTATTGGCTATATGAAAGATTCCGGTGTAGGTGTAGGCACGGCATTCGACCGTTTTAACGCCCGTACTAATGTAACTGCCAAAATCAGAGAGAACCTGACTTTCAGTAGCAACATAGATTACAGCCAGACGAATAGCGAAGAGTATGCCAGTCAGTATCAGGTGATTTCCCGTGGACTGATGACCCCGGCCGTTCAACGTAAATATTGGGTGTCTGACAATGAATGGTACGGAACCCCGACGCCAGGTCCAAACTCTTCGTCTCCGAATCCGAGCTTCTACTCGTATTTTAATGATAACAATCAGCGTACCAACCGTTTGGGGTTAGTCGGCTCTCTTGATTGGGAAGTTTTGAAAGGATGGCATGCTGTGGGCACCGCTTCTTTGTTTACGCAAAACAGCCATGGAGATACATTCATGCGTGCCAACCCGATGAATGGAACGCGGAAGGCGACTACCAACATGACGGATGAGCAACGGAAGAAACTGGAATTCTACACCAGCTATACAAGAACGTTTGCCGATAAACACAGCATCAGTGCGATGGTAGGATATTCCTATCAGCAATATTTGTACAAGTATGTGTATGCTGCCACTACCGGACACAGCTCCGACAAGATACCGACATTGAACGGAGGTTCTGTTTATTCCGATGCAACGTCGACCAAGCAGGAAGATGTGAATATCGGTTATTTCGGCCGATTGAACTATGATTATCTGAAAAGATATATGTTGACTGCTACTTTCCGTGAGGACGGCTCTTCCCGTTTTGCCAAAGGCAACCAATGGGGATTCTTCCCCGGATTGTCTGTCGGATGGGTTATGAGTGATGAGCCTTTTATGCAGAATATCGGTTTTATAAGTAATTTGAAGTGGCGTGGCAGTTATGGGCAGACCGGTAACAACTCCATCGGCTATTACGATGCATTAGGATTGTATGCCATTACCACCAGTTACGATCAAAGTGCTGCGACCGTTTCTTCGGCCATGCCTAACAAGGCTCTTGAATGGGAGACTTCCACACAATTGGATTTAGGTTTTGATTTAGGCTTGTTCAAGAACCGCATCATATTGGGTATAGACTATTTCAATAAGATTACGGATAACCTGATTACTTCCAAAGTATTGCCCAATACGTCGGGATACGGTTCCATCCTTACCAATCTTGGAAAAGTACGTTTCCGTGGTTTCGATGCTGAAATAACAACACGTAACATTGTCAAGAAGGATTTCACGTGGGAATCTAAATTCACCATTACTTACGTAAAGAACAAGGTGCTTAAACTGCCCGAAAACGGACGGGACAAGAACCGCCAGGGAGGATACTCTGTAAAAATGCAGGATGGCACGACCAAAGAATTCGGAGGTGTTGCCGAGGGTGAACCGTTGGGGCGTTTCTATGGATATAAGAAAGACTTTATCATTACAACTCCCGAGCAGGCTGCCAATGCCCGTTATGACACCTCATCCAAAGGTTGGGACTGGACCACGAAACAGAAACTGGGTGTCGGAAAAAAGACTATCGGAGACTATGAGTGGAAAGACCTGAACGGAGACGATATCATCAACAGCAATGATATGTTCCTGCTGGGAAATACGATTCCCCATACCACCGGAGGTTTGAACAATACTTTCACTTACAAGGGCTTCACATTGAATGTCTATCTTGATTTTGCTTTGGGGCACTCCATTTCCAATGGTTATCTGCAACGCCAGATGTGTAATTTCATGAATGGAAACACCAGCCTGCCTGCTGAAATCCTAAAATGCTGGAATGTGGGGGATGACCCGAGTAAGGCCAAGTATGCCCGTTTCTCAGGCAATGACTCCGATGAGTTGAATAAGAATTTCCGGGACAACTCCGATGTTTTCACCCAGAAAGCCGATTATCTCTGTATCCGTGAAATCTCTCTGCAATATGCTCTGCCTCAGGCATTGCTGGCAAAGATTGGTCTGAAAGGGCTGGTATTGACCCTGGCCGGAAACAATCTGCATTATTTTACGGAAGTAATAGGCCTTTCTCCCGAAGTAGGTGCATCAAGTACCTATTCCGGTAGTTTCAACACCTATCCGCCTATCCGTAAGTTCTCTATCGGATGTAAAGTTACTTTGTGATAAAAGAAGTTTAATACGAAAAATAAGAATTATGAAAATAAAAATATTATCCGGCATTCTTCTTATAAGTGGGGTCTCGTTTTTTACATCATGTCATGGAGACCTGAATGTGATACAGCCCAGCCAGTTCACCAGCTTGTCCATGTGGACAGAGGAGAGCGATGCTACGAGTGCGGTAAATGGAGCATATACTCAATTCCGTTCCGCCTTTTCCGATTTGCTCAACATCTATGGAGAGATGCGCTCAAACTGGTATGAGAGTGGGGCGGTAAATGATGCGTTTTTTAATAGAGTGGGTACAAACGTATTGCTGAGCGGTGATGCAGGTACAAATTGGAGTAGTATATATACTACCATTAATAGTGCAAATTTGATTCTGAAGCATACTCCGGAAATCTCTTTCACCAATGAAGCTACACGTAATGAGGTGATGGCCAATGCCTATTTCCTACGGGCATATTGTTACTTTACTCTGGTGCGGGTATTCGGTGACTGTCCACTACTGACTTCCGGCTTTGAGTCAGAAAAGCAGGAGGACATGTATCCCAGCCGTACGGCGGCCTCTGAAGTATATGCTCAGGTCGAAACCGATATAGAAGAAGCTTTAAGGTTGATGCCCGCTTCTTCCAAGCTTCTCCATAAGGCATCTCCGGCAGCCATCAACATGTTGCGTACTGAATATTACTTATGGAAGGCAAAGCGTCTGGGAGGAGGGAATGCGGCTCTGAGTACGGCGCAGTCTTCTGTTGATGCGGTATTGAAAGCCGGATATGCACTTCTTCCCACGTTTGCCGATATTTTCAATTTAAGCAACGAAGCCAATTCTGAGCTTATCTGGACATTGCCCTATATCGTCAATGAAAATGTGACTCCGGGAACATCCCCCAACTTTTTCGCCTATTATCTGGCACCTAACGGTGACAGAACCCGGCTGAGGGAAGCCGGATATACCGAGGATGAGGTTCCTGCCGGTTCCCATGCCCAGTATGTTGTGCCCACGCAAGCCTATTGCGATTTCCTGGCTGAGGATGCACGTGACACGCGTACGGATGTTTCAGTACGGGTATTCGAGGATAAGTTCCTGACGGAAGAAGTACAGATTAAAAGGATGGTTGTGAAGTTCAAAGGCTCCTTTGCCAATGATACGCGTAGTTTTGACAGTGATGTCCCCGTCTATCGTTTGGCCGAAGCCTATCTTTTGAAAGCTGAAGTGGAAAATGCCTTGGGAAATACGGATGCCGCTTTGCAGAATCTGAATGTAGTGGCCAAGCGTGCTTATGGGGTAGACAACTACTACACGGCAAGGACTCAGGATGCCATAGACAATGCCATTATCAGCGAAATACTGAAAGAGTTTGTCGCAGAATCAAAAGCATGGTGGGCATACCTTCGCTTTAATAAGGAATTCGAGCTTATTGAGACCTTGAAGGGGCGTGAAGGGGAGAAGAATGTTACCTTGTGGCCTATTGCTCCTGCTTGTCTCAATACTAATCCGAATATAACACAAACGGAAGGTTACAAATAAATATTGGGATGATATGAGATATAAGACTATACTTTTACTGGTCTTGTCTGCTTGGGGCATCATGGCATGCCAAAATTATACGGATAAGATAGCGGTGGAGATTCGGCAACCGGTATATCCGGTGTTGACATTGAAGGAGCATAATCCGGTATTGTGTCTACGTCTGATTAGGAACAGCGGCGTGGCATATCAGTTGGAAAAGATAAATTTCACTTTGGATGGAACTGTCCGTTCCGGTGATGTCGTTTCCGCTTCGCTGTTCTTGGATAAGAATTGTGGGCAGGTTTGTGCAAGTGCCAAACCGGTGAACAAACAATTGAGTTTTAAGGTAGGCCGGCAGATAGAGGAAGATACACTGACATGCTGGGTGACACTCCGACTGAGGGATGATGCGGCGCAGGCTACAAGCAAGATTGAAATCTCATGCAGCAGTGTCCAGACAGACTTGGGGCTGGTGGGCATCCGCCAGTTGCCCGCAGTAAAGCCGCTCCGTATAGGAGTGGCCCTGCGGCAGCCGGGTCAGGACGGGGTACACACTTCCCGCATTCCCGGATTGGTGACTTCGACGAAAGGTACCTTGCTGGCCTTGTATGATGCACGCAATGAAAGAGATGACGATTTGCAGGGCGACATTGATATTGCCATCAATCGCAGTGAAGATGGAGGGCGGACTTGGCAACCCATGCAGACTGTTCTGGATATGAAAGAATGGGGCGGGCTACCTCAGAAATATAATGGAGTGAGTGATGGTTGCATCTTGTCGGATGATTTCACCGGAGACCTCTATGTCATAGGGTTATGGATGCACGGAGTCTTGGACCCCAAGACGGGCAAATGGATAGAGAATCTTACCGATACCTCGACCGTATGGAACCACCAGTGGCGTGCGCACGGTTCTCAGCCGGGATATGGTGTCAAACAAAGTTCTCAATTCCTGATTAGTAAGAGTACCGACGACGGACTTACCTGGAGTGAGCCGCGTAACATTACCCGCCAAGTAAAAAAGGAAAAATGGTGGCTGCTTGCTCCCGGACCGGGTCGTGGCATCACAATGGAAGACGGTACATTGGTATTTCCGGTAGAGGGGCGGAACGAAGACGGGCTTCAGTTCTCTACAATCATGTGGAGTAAAGACAAGGGCGAAAACTGGACCGTAGGCGAACCGGCCTACTACAATACCAACGAATGTCAGGTGGTAGAACTTTCAGACCATTCCTTGATGTTGAACATGCGTGAGCGCAGCAACCGGGGACGTCAGGAAGGTAATGGGCGGGCCATTGCCGTCACTGCCGATTTGGGAAAAACGTGGACGGAACATCCCACGTCGCGCAGAGCTCTCATTGAACCGGCTTGCCAGGCATCCTTGCTGCGCCATGATTATATTGAAGACGGAGAAGAACGTCATGTATTACTCTTTGCCAATCCTAATTCAAAAGAGCGCCGTAACAACATTACCATTAAGGTGAGTTTCGATGACGGGCAAACTTGGCCCGAGGAGTATTGGATGTTGTTGGATGAAGGTAGGGGGGCGGGGTACTCTTGCATGACTTCTATTGACGAGCATACCATAGGTATCTTTTATGAGGGGAGTCAAGCCGACATTCAGTTCCAGGCTATCCCGCTGAAAGAATTATTGAAGAAATAAAAGTATAACACCTTAAAAAATAGATAAATATGAAACGCAGTGAAATCAATCAATATATCCGCGAAGCCAAAGCATTTATGACAAAGTACCACTTCATGCTGCCTCCATGGGCGGACTGGACTCCGGACGACTGGAAGACCAAAGGACCGGAATGTGATGATATCCGGGAAAGAGCCATGGGTTGGGACCTGACCGACTTCGGCTGGGGCGATTTCCTGAAAATCGGCCTGACGCTGGTAACCCTCCGTAATGGAAGTCTGCAGAAGAAAGACAAACCCTATTGTGAAAAGATTATGTTTGTCCGCTGCGGACAAGTTACTCCCACCCATTTCCATTGGCTGAAAACGGAAGACATCATCAACCGGGGTGGAGGAATCCTCTGCATGCGTCTGTGGAAGGCCGACAAGGAAACTGAAATGCTGACTGAAGAACCGCTTGTCGTTTCCATCGACGGAGTCAGTACACGGGTAGCTCCCGGAGAAACGGTGCGTCTTGCTCCCGGACAAAGCATTTGTTATGAGCCTTATCTCTACCATACTTTCTGGGCCGAGGACGACCATTGTCTGGTAGGCGAAGTCTCTACAGTGAACGATGACATGAGAGACAACCGTTTCCTCACCCCCAAGGGGCGTTTCCCGCAGATAGAAGAGGATGTTCCGGCCGAACATCTGTTGTGCAACGAATATCCCGAAGTTTAGAAAGTATGAAAGATAAGACCAACCTGACGGGATTGAATCCTGATAATTTCCGGTCCGTAATCAACGGAAAGGATACCGGCCTTTATATACTGCGCAATGGCAGCGGTATGGAGATGTGCGTCACGAACTACGGGGCCATCGTCTTATCCATCATGGCTCCTGATAGTCATGGTAAGTTTGAAAATGTCGTCATAGGCTTCGATACGCTGGAAGAGGCCCGCAGGCAAAGCAAGGACTATTATATAGGAGCTACTATAGGCCCCGTAGCCGGACGCATATTGCACGGCGCTTTCCGTGTAGGAGAAAAAGATTATCACTTACAGCTTAACTCTGTTTCTAATACTCTGCACAGTGGTGATAACGGTTTTCACACGGTGGTGTGGGAAGCACAGCAACCGTGTGAAAACCAACTTCTCCTCCGGCATTTCCATGCCGATGGAGAAGCCGGTTTTCCGGGCAATGTTACGGTAAGGATGATGTATACCTTGACGGACGACAATGGGTTCCGTATAGATTATGAGGCGGAGACAGACCGCGACACCTTGTTCTGTCCCACCAATCATGCCTATTTTAACCTGGCGGGCATGGGAACTCCCACTACTTCCATTGAAGACCATCTGGTGAGGATAAACGCGGATTTCTACCTGCCTATCGACATGAATACGAACAATACCGGTGAAGTCAGGGCAGTGGGCGATACGCCTTTTGATTTCCGCGACTACCATTCCATAGGCGAACGCATCAACCGGAAAGACTTGCAGTTGCTCAACGGCCACGGTTATGACCACTGTTTTGTCTTGAAGAAACCCGCGCTGCATGAGCTCTCTTTCGCCGCCACCTGCATCAGTCCGTCCAGTGGGCGCAGAATGGATATCTATACCACAGAGCCGGGGCTTATCATGTACACCGGCAATTATTTGCCGGGCTTCACGGGCATGCATGGCACTGTGTATCCGCGTCGTAGCGCCGTCTGCTTTGAAACCCAGTGCTTTCCCGATACACCGAACAATCCGCATTTCCCCTCCATCGTATTACGTGAAGGAGACCTTTATAAACAGACATGTATTTATCAATTCAGTACGCAACCATGAAAAACAGAATCATTCTTTGTTTGGGATGCCTGCTGGCATTCCTCCAGCTCCGGGCACAAGTCAATACCAACCAGCAGCATTTGTGCAATCCTAATTCTTTTTCCATCGTCCTGCTGGGCGACCCGCAAAACTACGTGAAGTATGACTATAACCAGCCGGTTTTTGAGCTGATGACGGCGTGGACCGCTCATCATATAGACTCCCTCCGTGTAAAGGCGGTGCTTTGTACGGGCGACTTGGTAGACCAGAATGAATGTATTCTACCTCCCTTCCCGCGTTTCGGGAATCTTACGAGCCGGGAGCAGTGGACATTTGTGTCGCGGGCTTTCGGGCGGTTGGACAACAAGGTCCCTTATCTCATTTCTACCGGAAACCATGATTACGGCTACACCCGTTCGGAGAACTCGATGACCCGTTTCCCGGAATATTTCCCGATAGAGCGCAACAGCCTATGGAGAAAGACCATCGTGGCCGCCACCAATAACAGAAACGGCCTGCCTACGCTGGAGAATGCCGCCATGGAGATAACGGACGAGCATTGGGGGAGGATTTTGATTATTGCCGTTGAATTTGCCCCGCGCGACGAGGTCTTGTCATGGGCCAGGGAGCTGGTGGCTGCCCCGCGCTTCAAGGACCATACGGTGATTCTCATCACCCATTCCTACCTTACCGGCTTCGACAGCAAGCGCATCACCAAAGAAGGCTATAAGATAACCCCGTCCAATACGGGCGAAGGCATCTGGCAGAAGCTGGTGCAACCTTCCGCCAACATCCGTCTTGTGTTGTGCGGACACTATGCCACTCCGAATGAACGGTTGGACTATACCACGGGATTCCGTACCGACAAGAATGCAGCCGGACACGATGTGCACCAGATGATGTTCAACTGCCAGGCGTTGGGTGGCGGCATGAGTGGAAACGGGGGAGACGGCTGGCTGCGTCTGCTCGAATTCCTGCCCGACGGACATACGGTGCAGGTCAGGACCTATTCTCCGCTTTTCGGCTTTTCTCCTCAAACCAAGGACAAGGCATGGCGTACGGAATCTTATGACCAGTTTCAATTCACGATAAAATAAAAAATATGAAGCGTATATCAATTATTTATTCATTAATACTCTTTTGTATGTATTTATCAGCACAGACAAGTCCGGAGTGGACTTCCGGAAATGCGAAGAAATGGATGAAAAGTGCCGTTTGGTCCAATGGCTGGACTGTCTCTCCCCATAAATCAGTCAATGCTGTTGAATTTGCCTGCCAATATCATAAGAACAAGGATGTCTGGGATGCTGCATTCCGCTTTCTTGCCGAACATGATTTGGAAGCGCTGTCCATTGGCAACCATGTCATTCTGGAGGGGAAATGCTGGGCTACGGTCAGTGAATACATTCCCAAAGAGGTGGAGAAAGGGAATATTGAAAGTCACCTCCGTTTTGTCGACCTTCAGTATGTACTCTGGGGAAATGAAAAGATGGGGCTGGCAAGTGACGTCGAAGTACGTCAGGCGTATAATTCAAAAAAGGATGTTGCTTTTTATACCTCTTCCCGGATAAAACACTACTCTGCCGATGCCGGCAGTTTCTTCTTGTTTTTCCCTTCGGACATTCACCAGCCTTCTGTTCGGGGAAAGGGGGAACTTGTTAAAAGCAGGAAGATTGTGATTAAAATAGAATATGTAGATTAGTGTGTTTTCGGTTCTATTAAAAATACTATTTGTTTTTCAAATAAATTTCCTTTAAAATTTGTACTTTTGCCGACTGTTTAGAGAAATCAACGAAAACTTTAAAAAACGAAATAGAATGGCAGTAGAATTGAAAGACCTTACCAAACGTAGTGAGAACTATTCTCAGTGGTACAACGAGTTGGTGGTAAAAGCCGATTTGGCAGAACAATCGGCTGTACGCGGCTGTATGGTGATCAAGCCTTACGGATACGCTATCTGGGAGAAGATGCAACGTCAGTTGGACGATATGTTCAAGGAAACGGGACACGTCAACGCTTATTTTCCCTTGCTTATTCCGAAATCATTCCTCAGCCGTGAAGCGGAACATGTGGAAGGCTTTGCCAAAGAGTGTGCCGTCGTGACGCACTATCGTTTGAAGAACGATCCGAATGGCGGCGGTGTGGTGGTGGACCCTGCTGCAAAACTGGAAGAAGAGCTGATTATCCGCCCCACTTCCGAAACCATCATCTGGAACACCTACAAGAACTGGATCAATTCATACCGCGACCTGCCTATCTTGTGCAACCAGTGGGCAAACGTGTTCCGTTGGGAAATGCGTACCCGTCTGTTCCTCCGTACCGCCGAATTCCTCTGGCAGGAAGGACACACGGCACATGCCACTCGCGAGGAAGCCGAAGAAGAAGCGGTAAAGATGCTGAATGTATATGCCGAGTTTGCCGAAAAATACATGGCGGTGCCCGTGGTAAAGGGCGTGAAGTCTGCCAACGAGCGTTTTGCCGGTGCCCTCAACACCTACACCATCGAAGCGATGATGCAGGACGGAAAGGCTTTGCAGAGCGGTACTTCCCACTTCTTGGGACAGAACTTCGCCAAGGCGTTCGATGTACAGTTCGTCAATAAGGAGAACAAGCTGGAGTATGTTTGGGCTACCTCCTGGGGTGTTTCCACCCGTCTGATGGGAGCGCTTATCATGACGCATTCCGATGACAACGGTCTGGTACTTCCTCCGCACCTGGCTCCGATACAAGTAGTCATCGTACCTATCTACAAGAATGCGGAGATGCTGGCTAAGATTGACGAGAAAGTGGCAGGCATTGTTGCCAAGCTGAAATCGATGGGCATTTCCGTGAAGTACGACAATGCCGACAACAAACGTCCGGGCTTCAAGTTTGCCGACTATGAGGTGAAGGGTGTTCCCGTTCGTCTGGTGATGGGTGGCCGCGACCTGGAGAACAATACAATGGAAATCATGCGTCGCGATACACTGGAGAAGGAGACGCGTTCCTGCGAGGGTATCGAAGAGTACGTGAAGGATTTGCTCGAGGACATTCAGGCAAATGTCTACAAGAAAGCGCTCGATTACCGTAACAGCCGCATCACCAGCGTGGACAGCTACGAGGAATTCAAGGAAAAGATTGAAGAAGGCGGCTTCATTCTGGCTCATTGGGACGGGACTACCGAAACCGAAGAGAAAATCAAGGAAGAGACCAAAGCAACCATCCGTTGTATTCCCTTCGATTCATTTGTTCCGGGTGACAAGGAACCGGGCAAGTGTATGGTTACCGGCAAGCCTTCTGCCTGCCGCGTGATTTTCGCACGTTCCTATTAATAATACCCACCCCGGATTACGCGGATTAACACAGATGATTTTAGGAGTTCTGATAATCAGAAACTTTTATCTGCGTTAATCCGCGTAATCCGGGGTGATTGTATATCTTGATACGTCCTCTCGGTTTTAAATTTATAGAGTTATCTCTCATCATGAATTGATGAACAGCTATTTATATTGCTTCAGAAATTCTGAGATTGTTTTACGTACAGTTTCCGGAGATTGTTTTGAATGAAGCATTGCTGCAATGACAATCCTATTCTCATCAATCAAATAATATATCACGTTAGGGGAAAGTTTTAAATGACGGACAGTAATGTTGTTAAATAGAGTAGAAAAATTACTGTCTATAATTCCTATATACGGATGTTTTGCTAAAAGATTTACTTTGTCTTGTATCTTTTGACGTGTTTTCTGTGCCGTCAACATGCCAAAATTATTCTCTACATAAATAAGTATCTCTAAAAAGTGCTCATAAGCCAACTTAGACCAGACTATTTCCATCCCATGCGTTCATTTATCATACTCTCTATTTGGGAGTTTGATATACAGTGTCCTGCTTTATTCTCTTCTAAGGCAAATAGAAGGGCTTCAGCCAAAGCATCTCGGGGAATACTGTTGATAAAGTCGTCCATCGGTATGGCTGATTGATGATAAGTTGCCATCATCGGTTCTTGTGCCGTTTGTTTGGAAGAGTCCTGCTCTTTATATGGTTTAATTTTACCCATTGCTTTTATTTTTAATCAAAGGTAAACTGAATAAATGAAAACTCCTAATATTCAATCCATTTATTTTCCACTGCATCAAAGCCAACCAATCTACATACTATTGTAACCTCCTTCACATCTCCTCGTAACAACTTTCCCTCATTTTTGCAGCGTAAAAAAAGAAAGGAGGCCCGAATATGAAACTGAACAGAAATGACTATACCGTAGAGGCGGCAGCCGGCGGTGGTTTTTACGCTTATTTTATGAATAATGTGTTGTGCAGCGCCTACGGTGAAACGCCTGACGAAGCCTGCGAAAACCTGGAACAGATTGTTGACGATTTTGTCAGTGATATGTATATGGTCGAGGAATTTGTCTGATATTCCGGCATCATATGCCGACCGAATTATCCTTTTTACGTATTTATTCCATAAATTCTCTTGAAGTCATGTCTGCGCGATGCCGGTGTGACTTTTGTCATTTATAACCGAATTGTCACATTCTTCACATTCTGCCGTAACACGGAGGTGCGATATTTGCATCAACTAAATGCAACGTCATGTGCTGCATGTGTTTCAACAGTAATTTGTAAATCATCAAGTCGTCTCAATGAAAGTCCTTTTTATCGTTCAAGGAGAAGGCCGCGGGCATCTGACCCAAGCCATTACAATGGAAGAGCTGCTGCGCCGCAACGGTCACGAAGTAGTGGAAGTGTTGGTGGGCAAAAGCAATTCGCGCTGTCTGCCCGGTTTCTTCAACCGCAGCATTCAAGCTCCGGTGAAACGCTTTCTCAGTCCCAATTTCCTGCCTACGCCTGCCAACAAGCGGGCAAGTCTTGCGCGCAGTGTGGCCTATAATCTCACCCGTCTGCCCGTCTATCTGAAAAGCATGCACTATATACACCGCCGCATTGAGGAGAGTGGCGCCGAACTGGTCATCAACTTCTACGAACTGCTCACGGGGCTGACCTATCTCTTGTTCCGTCCTTCCGTCCCTCAAATAAGCGTCGGGCACCAGTACCTGTTCCTGCACCGCGATTTCGAGTTTCCCGGTAAGAACGGCTTCCATCTGTGGCTGCTCCGCCTTTTCACCCGCCTCACGTGCATAGGTGCCCGCGAAAAACTCGCCCTTTCCTTCCGCGAGATGGAGGATGACGAAGAAGCGCATATCCGCGTGGTTCCGCCATTGCTGCGGAGGGAGGTGCTGTCGTGCGAAGGTACGGAAGGGGATTATCTCCACGGATACATGGTAAACTCCGGTTTTGGCGAGAATATCCGTCACTGGCACAGTGCCCATCCGGAAATACCCCTCCACTTCTTCTGGGACAAGCAGGACGAAGCCGAGGTGTGCCGTGTGGACGACACCTTGAGTTTCCATCAGCTCGATGACGTCAAATTCCTGCGCTACATGGCAGGCTGCAAGGCCTATGCCACCACTGCCGGCTTCGAGTCGGTCTGCGAGGCGATGTATCTGGGCAAGCCTTTGCTGATGGTTCCGGCGCATATCGAGCAGGACTGTAACGCCTACGATGCATTCCGTAGCGGTGCCGGTGTCATCTCCGAGGAGTTCGATTTGGAACGTCTGCTGGACTTCTCGGAGCATTTCCGTCCGAACATGGCTTTCCGCTATTGGGTGCGTAGCTGCGACTGGCGTATCCTGCGCTGTATAGAGAGGGAAGAAAAAGAGGAAACCTTTTTCGGGGTTTCCTCTTCCTGCCGTCCTTTCTTTCCGGCGACTTAAATGCTCACGTTCATCGCATTGGCTCCCAATGCCCCTAAGATGGCGGAGGCTACTGCAATTACGACTTTCAGAATTTTATCCCAGATACTTTTTTTCATGCTATATACGTTTTAAAAGTTGAACATACGAATCGGTAGTAAAATCAGTCATATTTATCCCAATGGATTTTCACCCTGGTCTCCGTCCGAACCGCCTCCGTCTCCCGAGCCGGAACCGCCGCCGGAGCTTCCTCCTTCACCGTCTCCCTTGTTCACCAATGCTTCCAAGTCGTAGAAGTCAATCTTCTGCCCGGCACGCGTGGCGGCGATGTCCGGTCTTACGGTGCTGGAAGGCCGGAAATTGATTTTCACCGCCTTGATGTTCTTTGCGGTGCACTCCTTTACATCCAGTACGCCTGCCGTACGCGCCGACAGACTGAATACGCCAAAGTTCTTGATATTCACCGACTGGCCACTGTAGAGGGTCGTAATCATGGCCTCCACAAAATTGGTCAATACACTCTGGATGTCTCCCAGCGTCAGCGAACTCTTCTCTTTCATCACATACGCAATGTCGTCCAGCGTCGCATTGTCGCCCAGTGTCACCAGCTGCGGGTAGAACTTTGCCACCGCATCTGCCTTTCGAGGATCTTTCCTCGCAATTTTCTTGAATGGTACTCCCATAAACAATTAAATAATTAAAAATTAACAATTAACAATTAGAAATTAAAGTCCCGTATTGCAATACTCTTCTCTTTCTCCTTTAGGGGGGGAAGAGGGGTGCTGCAAAAGTACTCCTTCGGCTTTTTCTGCTCATGGCTTTCTTCGGGTTACGCCGTCTCTTTCCCGTTTCCTTTCTGTTCAGGAAAAGTTCTTCGTCCGATGCCCGTTTATGTCTGTATATGCTTGGTCATATCACTGATATTCAGTATCTTTATGGTGTAATAATCAACCAATAACATAAAGAATGAAAACAGAAAAAGAAAAGAGGGAAGAGGAGGAGGAAGACCTTCGTCCGTTCCGCATCCACGCCTATTCGAAGGAGGAGCTTGCCATGCTCTACAACCCGACTTACTGCATCAGCAATGCCATCTATACCCTGGCGGCATGGATACGCCACAACAAGGCACTGAAGGGTGAGCTGGAGAAGGTGGGCTACAACAAATACCGGCGCACCTTCACTCCGCTGGAAGTGAAAGTGCTGGTGAAGTATCTGGGAGAACCCTGACAGGATGCCGGCCGGAAATAGGGAAGCCGTGTAAAGAAAACGCCAATATATGTAAAGCCCCGTAACAATATATGTTGTCATGCACAACAATATATGTTACGGGGCTTCTCTCTTCTCCTCGAATACCGGTTACTGATATAGCTGGATGTCCACTACCTCATATTCGGTCGTCTCCTGCTCGTTGGTCCGTGTACCGAATCCGTACTTTTCCAGTGCCTGCACCAGTACCAGCTGGGTGTGCGGGTTCACCTGCACCTTCCCGAATATGCTGAGCTTGGTCAGTATGACGCTGGCAGGGAGCCACTTTGTCTGCAGGTCCTCGGGCAGCGGTTTGCGGAAGAAGACGAAGAGGTTCTCCTCCACGGGGTCTTTCATGCGGTGCCGTTCGTTGTGCTTGTTCAACTGTTCTATCTCCTCGCCCTCGTACCAGTATCTGAATCCGCCTTTCAGCAGGGCGAGCGCCTGGGCGTAGATACCGGGATGGTTCACCGGGGTGTGGTAGTCTATGCCGGTGATGGTGATGGGGAGGAAACGCCGGTTTCCGCCGATGTCCTGCAGGCACTGCCGGTTGTTGGTGCTCGCGATGAAGGAGCAGTGGCGGGGCAGGGTGAAGGCTTCGATGTCGTAGGCCTTGCGCTGCGTCACGTTGTCCTGCGCGATGATTCGCTTCAATGCTGCCAGCTCGCCGGGCTTCACGCCTTCGAACTCCTCCATGTTGATGATGATTCGCGTGGCGAGCAGGCGGGCATCGTCCTTGTTGCTCGGGTCTATTATGCCGTTGTAGAAGTACTCTTTCCACTCGGGCGGCAGCAGGCGCCGAATCCAGCTGCTCTTTCCCTTTCCCTGCTCGCTGTAGAGGATGATGACGAGCTGGTTCATGTCCTCGTCGCTCAGTGCGCAGGCCACCAGGCCCACTATCCACCGTTTGAAGCCCTCCTGCCACAGTTCCCGGTTCTCGGTCGTCAGGGTGTCGGCAAGTTGGGCGATGTAGTCCGTCCCGTCCCAGGGGGGAAGCGCGTACAGATAGTCGGTGTAGGGATTGAACTCCTTGGCGTAGTTGGAGTCTATCACGGCTCTGAGGAAATTCTGGTAGCAGGAGATGCCGGCCATCTGCAGGTCTACGAATATGGTGTTGTAGTCCTTTCCGCGCATGGGGCGGTAACCTTTTCCGGCTTCTTCGGGCGGTGTGTAGGGCATGAATTCGAGGCGGTCCAGGATGAGGTTCCTGCGGATGCCGTAGTGCTCTTCCAGAAAGCTCATCACTTGGTTGATGACGGGCTTTTTCTCTTCCTTCTTTGTGGCGGCTTCGCTGGTCTTGTCGGTATAGATGTAGGCATTGTGCAGGGGAGATTCCACGTCGGGATACTCTTGTCCGAACTCGTTTTTCGCCAGTCTGATGGCTGTCTGCTCGTCCAGGCCCTTGCTGTAGCATTTGTTGCCCAGGGCGAAGAGGAAGTTGTCGCGGTTGCCTGCCCGGAACCTGGTGGTGCGCTTCACGGCGGTCACGGCTTGGGAGAATATCAGCTTCTCCCAAGGCTTTGCGTCCTGCGGCGTGGCGGCAACGGAGGCGGGGAGGGGGTGTACCGTTTCGGCAGCCGTCCTCTTCTTGCCGCTTTCCTTCTTCGCAGGCGGGATGATGCGTGCCGGCAACGGGGAAATCTGTTCCAGCAGTGCGGCATTGATATAGGCATGCGGGTCGAAGGACATGAAGTATCCCCGCGAAATGTCCTTTCCGCTTCCGTCCACCTCTACTCCGAGAAGGGCCTCGTAGTGCTCTTTGGCGGCGCTGTACAGCTTCAGGTGTATCTCCTCGAGCGTGGCGTAGGTCACCTCGCCCTGCCGGAGACGGTCATACAGACGCCGGGTGTATTCCGTCTGCATGAAGACGAACAGCTTGTAGCCGTGCCTTTTGGGGGAGAGGAAACTGCCCAGGGTGTGCGGGTCTTCGTTGATGAGGGTCCGGGTCTGCTCCAACTGTCCTTCTTCCAGGTCGTCGATGTCGAGCGTGATGACGGGGTTGTAGCGGGTGATGCTCGGTGCGAGCCTTCTTTCCCGGTAGTTGGCCGTGAGGGTCCTGAAGGGAAGCTGCTTCTTGACGTGGTTGGCTTCCTCCACCTTTCCCTGTGCCACGAGGCTGGCGATTTTGATGATTAACTTGGCATGCTTGCCGTTTCTTATGTCAGCCATGTCCTGCGTGAAGGTTGTCTCCCCGCTGACGGCGCTGAAACCACGGTAGGTGGTAACTGGAGTGTTTTCCATTCTACTTGTATTAAGTTTGCCTTATTGGCGGCGCAAAGATGCCGCTTATTTCCTTAGGAAGCAAAAACGGCCATCCGCAGTGGGACAGCCGTTTTTTTACAATTTGAATTCCTTGGTCCGTTTTACTCCTTGGGATATAGCTCATTGAAGAGCTTATATATCTCATCCTCAATGCAATCGGGGTTCAGCGTATTGCCGCTTCCGTCCGCGTCCATAAAGTTTACAAGTAGATGCAGCAGCTTGGCGAAGGGGCTTACGCCCTTCAGTCCGTGTTCCTTTTGGGGATTTATCAGCAGTGGTATGAAGGGTGTCAGGAAAGCCTTCCGCTCCTTGTATTCCACGGTTAACGACTTGTGTTCTACCATAGAAAGCAGGTCGATGGCCACTTGCACCTCTTTGCTCTCTTTGGTGTACAGCACTTGGTAATCTCTCCCTTTGATTTGCATCACGCTAATTGGCGTTTTTTTGTTCTCATAACTACAATTTGAAAATACAATTTTATATTAAGTTAACGAATCGGGTGCAAAATTAATAAAAAAGAGAAGTCTGTGCACTATGTATTACACGGATTGGCACGGATTTTTGTAGTTTCTGTGCGTATCACTTTTGTGTATGTCCGTGCGTATCATCCTTTTGTTTCCGTGAGTATCCGTCACTCAGAACGTAGCGAAGAATTCTTCTCTGTGCTCCTCTGTGCCAATCTGTGTAATCTGTGGTGCCCCTCTCCGTGAACAAGTGAAGCGTGTGTGTAGTCTGTATGTATAGGGTGAGGTACCGGAACCTATGGTTATATATGTAACACACTCTTTCTTAAAAAAAATAAGAAATGACGCGCGTGCGCGTGTATCTTACCTAATAGGCGTAATTCTTTGATATATAGTGTGATGATGTCTGCATTAAAAAAGATTATCATTTTATCAATCAGAATATTTTGTACTTTCATTTCTTGACGTTACCTTTGCGTTCATTAAACGGAACGTGTTATAAAACATTTCTTTCATCATAAACGTTTCGTTGATAACGGCTTATCGCAAGATAGCTTGAATATAACTATTTCGTCGCCTTCCTTCCGAGATGGTGGAGGGTTTTGAAATAAAATGAATGCATATAGCCTATTTAAAGTAACCGCATTACATTACTTGACCGGGAGGTACTTCGCTACTCCGGTGTCCCCCAATCATATTTTTTCGTGAACGAGAATGCAGAAATGCACTGGTATGCAGTGCGTGTCACCTATAGCCGAGAGCTTTTTTTCAAGGAATACCTGGATGCAGCGGGCATTGAAAACTATATTCCCATGCGCTATGAGTATGTCGTGAGGAAAGAGCGCCGCCTGCGCAAGCTTGTTCCTGCGGTCCATAACCTGGTCTTCGTCCGCTCCACCCGCGAGCGTATGGATGAAATAAAGAACGAACCGGGCATGAACATCCCCATCCGCTATATCATGGACCGCGAAACCCGCCAGCCCATCGTCATCCCGGACTCACAGATGCGCAGCTTCATCGCCGTGTCTGGCACCTACGACCAGGCTGTGCTCTATCTTGAACCCACCGAGCTGAACCTCTCCCAAGGAACCCGGGTACGCATCACCGGCGGCATCTTCGAAGGAGTGGAAGGGGTGTTTGTGCGTGTGCGCCATGACCGGAGGGTAGTGGTGAACATCGAGGGGGTGATGGCGGTGGCGACGACGTTTGTGCATGCGTCGCTGGTGGAGGAGATAGAGGAAGGACGCTAATTAATTTATAGCATTTTTTCTTTATACCTATTTATAATGGAAACTTTGTCTGCTTGAATCGTGAAGTTCATTAATAGTTTAATGAAGGCTGTTCTTATTATTATATTATTTTAAAAAGCGAGTTTAACTCTAATTTTCAGTCTAGTTAGATATTTGTTGCAGTAGAAATAGGTAGGATGCTTGAGAGGAAGATAAGTACTTGAATATTTATCTAAAGATTTTATAATGAAATATATAAATTTGAGTTTTTAAGTCAAATGATATCTTTGATTGGTATAGATTGATGGTATTTGGACTAAATGAAATGGTTGATATATTGTTTAAATATGAAATATAGTTCGTATTTTGGGAATTTTATTTGTGAAAATATTTTTTGTAAAATAGGACTTTAGATGGAAAGTTATAGTTAATGAGAGGTTTATTTATTCATGATCATTTTTTTTATCGAGAGAATGGTTTAATATATTCTTGTTCTGGTGGTTTGCCTAATAGCGTTTGGCAGCGGTATCTTATAAGTAAAAATACATCTTTAATAGTATATGCAAGAGAAACTGAATCAACAAAAAAAGGTATTATCTCTTCTACCTCCCGTGTTGATTTTTATTTATCAAAATATTATCATTCACCCATAAATGCTTTATCTCATTATAAAGAGATAAAGCAAGAACTTGAAGATTTGTTAAATAATGTAGATGTCGTTATCATTCGTCTTCCAAGTATATTGGGGATAATAGCTGCAGAACTATGTCAAAAGTGTGGTAAAAAGTATGGATTAGAAATTGTTGGTAATGCTTTTGATGCTTATTTTTTTTATGGGAACTTGAAAGGAAAATTTTTAGGTCCAATAATGCATGTTTTAACTCGTGCTATTGTTGCTAAATCAGAATATTGCCTTTATGTTACTCAAAATTATTTGCAAAAATATTATCCAGCCCAGAAAAACAGCTTGTGTATAGCTTGCTCAGATGTTGATTTATCTTTGGATTTTTTGTCTTTAAATATAGAACAGAGAATGTATAAAATAAAGAATAGAAAGTCTGATGATTTTTTTGTTTGTGGTCAAATAGGAAATCTTAATGCTTATTATAAAGGCTATTTGGTAATGTTTAAAGCTATGGCTTTTTTAAGAGAACAAGGTATTATTATAAAATATAAAATTGCAGGTGCTGGAAGTTGTGGAAAGTTGCAAGAGCTTGCTACAAAAATGGGGATTTTAGAACAAGTTGAGTTTTGCGGTTCGCTTAATAGACAAGAAATTATTTCTTTTTTAGATTCTATAGATATATATGTACATCCTTCTTTGTTAGAGGGATTGCCTCGTAGCATTATAGAAGCAATGAGCCGGGCATGTCCGTGTGTTGCATCTTCTGTTGGAGGAATTCCAGAATTGTTGTCTCAAAGTTTTTTGCATACTCCCCGTGATTATAGGAAGTTGGCTAGAGATATTTTAGGTTTAATAAAAGATACAAATAAGCAAATAGAACAATCTATGCGGAATTATGAGAAATCTTTAGAATACAATCCTCTTTTGTTGAAAGAAAAAAGATTTAACTTTTATCGTGAATTATATGGTGGCTATGAATAAAATGACTGGACGTTTAATTTTTGTACATTGTAAATTCATAATTCATTTATTGGTTTGTCTTGTAGGTCTTCTTCCTACTAAACTTATTTCTTTTCTTTTCCATTTATCGCGAGGAATAAGTGGAAAAATTGGTATTTTAATTCGCTATTTGTTACTCTCCAATTTAGCAAAATGTTGTGGAGAGAATGTTGTAATAAAAGAGAATGTATATATCTATAGTCCCAATAAGATAGAGTTTGGTGATAATGTGAGTATTCATCCCTTATGTTATCTTGATGCAAGTGGTGACATTTATATTGGCGATAATGTTTCTATTGCACATTCGACTTCTATTATGACAACCAATCATTCTTGGGAAAATAAAGAGATTCCTATCAAATATAATGCTATTGATTGTGGAAAAGTAACAATTCATTCTGATGTATGGATTGGATGTGGAGTACGCATTTTAGCAGGAGTGGAAATTTTTTCTCATAGCATAGTGGCTGCTGGATGTGTTGTAACTAAGGATGTAAGTTCTGATACACTTGTGGCGGGAGTTCCCAATAAAATAATAAAAAAAATTTGATTTAAATAAAAATATAATAGCAATGAAAGTGTTAGTTACTGGAGGAGCAGGTTTTATTGGCTCCAATTTATGTGAATATTTATTGTCTAATAATTATGAGGTTGTTTGTTTAGATAATTTTTCCACTGGAAAAATTGAAAATATTCATCATTTATTAAATACATATCCTAATACATTTAAGCTGATAGTTGGAGATATTCGTAATCTGGCTGATTGCCAGAAAGCTTTAAATAGAGTAGACTATGTCATGCATGAAGCTGCTTTAGGTTCAGTTCCTCGTTCAATAAAAGACCCAATAACAACAAATGCTGTGAATATTGGTGGTTTTTTGAATATGTTAATTGCCGCTCGTGATGCCAAAGTAAAGCGCTTTATTTATGCGGCGAGTTCATCAACTTATGGAGATAGTAAAGAACTTCCTAAAGTTGAGGATATTATAGGAAAACCTTTATCTCCATATGCTATTACTAAATATGTAGATGAATTATATGCTGATATATTTGCACGAACTTACGGATTAGAGTACATAGGTTTGCGTTATTTTAATGTATTTGGCCGTAGGCAAGACCCTTTTGGAGCTTATGCAGCAGTTATTCCATTATTTGTAAAAAAGATGATGGCACATGAGAGACCAATTATTAATGGTGATGGTGAAATTAGTCGTGATTTCACATATATTGATAATGTAATTCAAATGAATATGTTAGCTATGGCAGTTAATAAGAAGGAAGCTGTCAATCAGATATACAATACAGCTTATGGACAATCTACTACATTGAATCAATTAGTGGAATATCTAAAAGAATATTTGAGTAAGTTTGATCCTTCAATTAAAAATATAGAAGCTGTTTATGGCCCTAATCGAATAGGAGATATTCCTTATTCATTAGCGTGTATTGACAAGGCTAAATCTCTTTTAGGATATGCTCCTGAATATGATATAAAAAAAGGGCTAAAGGAAGCTGTTGAATGGTATTGGGAAAATATTTGAATAGATGAAAATTGCTATACATCATAGAAAAGGATCTTTCTCAGAACATTGGATTACTTATTGTGAAAAGAATAAGATTTCATATAAAATAGTTGATGCTTACGCATCCAATATAATAGATGAAATATTAGATTGTGATGCATTCATGTGGCATTTTTCTCACATTGATTATCGAGATATGCTATTTGCTAAACAACTATTATATTCAATTCAGTTAATGGGGAAAAAAGTGTTCCCTGATTTTAATACTGTTTGGCATTTTGATGATAAAGTGGGGCAAAAATATATGTTTGAAGCTATTGGGGTTCCATTTATTCCTACATATGTTTTTTATGATAAAAAAGCTGCATCAAGGTGGATACATACAGCTTCAATGCCAAAGGTTTTTAAGTTGAGAGGAGGCGCTGGAGCGTCTAATGTATTTCTTATACGAACAAAGAGAAAAGCTTATTGGTATATTCGTAAGGCCTTTAATAATGGATTTCCTCAAAGGAATTCATTGGGAATTTTTAAGGACAAACTGAGAGCTTATTTCCGAAAAAATGAAAACTTAAAAAATGTTGTAAAATATTTTATAAAGCTATTTTGCCCAACGAATTCGACCAAGTTAAGTACTCGAGAAAAAGGGTATGTGTATTTTCAGGACTTTCTCCCAGGGAATAAAACTGATACAAGAATAGTTGTAGTAGGTAATAAGATAATAGGCGAACGAAGGGGGGTTCGTAATAGTGATTTTCGAGCTTCTGGTTCTCATATTTTATTGCCAGAACATTCTTTGGTTGATATTGAATGTGTAAAGCTTGCTTATAAAATAAGTCGACGTTTAAAATTGCAGATAGGGGTTTTTGACTTTATCCATGATACTTGGGGAAATCCAATGGTTGTAGAAGTTAGTTATGGTACAGATCCAGATTACACAGAGTGCGAAGGTTATTGGACATCTAATTTTGACTTTGTTGTATCCCCTATAGATTTATCTACAATGATAATTGAATCTTTTTTATGGGAAAGATAGTAGTACTTGATGATTTCTCTGGAAAATGGAAACTCTTTATGGAGAATAATGGAGTACAAGTTGTGAACCCATATCGAAAAATGCGATTATTTAGTAAAATATTGCATCGTATAAATCTTATTATACCAATATATAAAGGAGGATATTGGTATAATAAGACAATAAAGAGTTTACAATCCTATTCGGTTATATTTATTTATGCATATAGAGAAAGTCCAGAATTAATCGAATATATATGTAGGCATAAACAGAAAGAGCAACGAATTATAATTTGGTTTTGGAATCCAGTAATAAGAAGCTTCAATCCTCAAAAAATTCAATCAAGCGATTGTGAAGTGTGGTCATTTGATAAAAATGATTGTTTACAATATGGTATGAATTATAATACAACTTATTATTTTAAAGAATTTGTAAATATTAGATATTGTAAAAAAGAGCAGGATGTTTTGTTTTTAGGCTTGAATAAAGGTAGAGGGGAAAAAATACAAGTAATTAAAAATGAAATAGAAAGAAAAGGATTTAGTACTTATATACATATTGTTGATGAAACATTATCCACCAAGAAAAGGCTACCATATATGAGTTATGATGAATATTTAGATAAACTATTAAATAGTGTGGCTATATTGGATGTTATACAAGAAAAACAGAGTGGAGAAACAAGAAGAGTGATGGAAGCTCTTTTTTTTCAAAAAAAATTAATTACTACTCAGTTAGATATAGTAAACTCTGATTATTATTATCGGGATAATATATTTATTATTGGCTATGATAGTTGGGATGTCTTTTCTGAATTTATGAATAAACCATATAGAAAAATTCCTAAAAAAATATTAGTTGAATATGAATTCTCTACCTGGTTAAAACGCTTTTCTATATGAGAGGGTTATTAATCAATTTCTTGTCATATGGATTAGCTACATCTCTTGAGAGATTGTTATCTTTTCTGTTGATTCCTTTATACACTTCAGTTTTTACTGTTACAGAATTTGGAATAATAGATTTGATTCAGACTTTGTTGAATATTATCTCTATATTTGCTTTATTACAAATGGAGACTGCATTACAGCGCTATTATTATGATTTTAAAGAAAGTGAAAGGAGCGCTTTGATTTTTACAACTTTTTTGACGGTTTTTTTATTAGCTATAATGCTGGCATCCATAATGTATGTTTTGTCCTCTAATATAGCACTATGGTTATGTGGTAATAACGATTATGGTATATTGATAAAAATAATATCTATACAGATGCCATTGTCCATATTATCAGTTTTAACTTTGATAGTACTGCGATTTGAGAAAAGAAATTTATTGTTTTCAGTTATTGTAATTTTTAAATCTTTTCTTTTATGGGGAGGAGCTTATCTCTTTTTGAGAGTCTTAGATGAGGGTATTAATGGCTTTTTTATTTCTCAATTGCTGGTAGTTGTTATAACATCTTTATTATCATTAGTTTGTGTATTGCGATATATGTCGTTTACTTTTTCAACTTCAATTTTAAAACAAATTCTGCAATATTCTCTTCCTCAATTTCCTGCGAGAATAGGGGCTTCTGCCAATACATATGCTAATAGATTTTTTATTGTGGGGTATTTATCAACATATAGTATTGGTCTTTTTGCTATGGCATTAAAATTTGCTTCCATTATGCAGATATTTCATCAAACATTTATGATGGCTTGGAATCAATATCTATTTGAAATGTTGAAAAATGTAAATCATAAAAAAATATTTAATAGTATATTGTGCATTATAACTATATTGATATTTGAGTTGACATCTGTTATTACTTTATTTTCTAATGAGATAATGTCTTTTTTTACACCTGATGAGTATTTAAGTGCGTCAAAATATATAGGTGGAATGACATTTGCTATATGTTTGATGATTCTTAGTGAAATAGTTGATATTGGACCCAAAATAATGAAAAAAACTAAATATTTATCGTACTCCTTTTTTATTTCATTGGCAATGAATCTTTTTAGCTTGTTTTTAGGAGTTCGTTTGTTTGCATTATCTGGAGTCATTTTCTCAATGATTTTGGCTAATTTGGCTTTGTTAAGTTCTGGATGGTACTTTTCTGAGAAAATATATCATATTGGTTTCGAGAAGAGTAAGGTACTTTGTTTATCTATTCCTACATTTGTTATCATAATTTCTATCATGTATATTGAGCTTCCTTTTGTTTTCCGTTGCATTTTGTTTGGACTCATAACATGTTATTATGGTTTTAACTTGAAAATAAATGTATCGCTGTATAAAGCTCTTATATGATTTATTTGTGTGTATTTATAGTTTGTTTGTGGACAGTTTTCCAATATGATATAAAAAAGAAAATAGGTTATAGAAAAGTATTTTATATTTTATTATTCTTGTTGGCAATAGGCATAGCTGGATGCCGATTTGTTGTTGGTGGGGATACAGTACGTTATATACGGCATTTTGAGAATTATCCTTTGTTACAAGATATTGATTTATTTTCATATGTTTTATATGATCCCTTCTGGCTTTTGTTGAACAGTATAATAAAGACAATATGGGATAATTTCATCTTTTTTCAATTTGTTCATGCAATATTAGTTAATGTTGTATTTTTTTATCTTGCAAAATCATATTCGAATTATAGATATACGGTTATTCTGTTTTATTTTATATATCTGTATATATATTATAATATGGAAATTCTACGTGAAGTACTAGCGATTAATTTATTTCTTTTAGCATTGCCTTCATACGAAAAGAAAAAATGGGTAAGATATTATTTATATACTTTGGGGGGATTTATGTTTCATTCTTCTGCTATTATTACTTTATTGTTACCACTATTCCGTAATATAAATTTGTCAATATTTAAAATTTGTGTCCTCATTGTTTCCTCATCTCTAGTTTTTGGATATTTCTCAGATTTACTTGATTTTTTCTTGTTAAACCCTGCTATGGTCCAGCGATTTGAAACATATAAGGATATGAGTTTAAATTTTAATGCGAAGTTGTTGCATATATTGTCTTTTGTTATACTACCAATAATTATTATCCATATTAATGATAGAAAAATTAATAATGGAAAACCTTTTTGGCAAATTTTATACATGCCTTATTTCTTTATTGCGTCGCTCTCTGTTGGTAATACGGCAATTGGTAATCGTTTTATGAATTATATGATACCTATATTGTTATTTTATTATGTGGATTTTATATATGCTGCTTATCAATCTATATATATGAGAAAAGTCAGAGGTTTATTTTTTATAATAGTTATATGTATTCCATTAATGATTGAGTTTAGAGGGTATTTTAAAGATACTTCTTATGCTCTTCCGGGGTCTAAGAACTATTTTAGATGGTACCCATTTACTAATATTTTTGAAATAGAAGATAGTCAACAACAACAAATTGTATATGAGAGGGAGAAGTATGTTGATGCTCTAATGTTTGAATCCTTAAAATGAAGATGAAAGTTCTTTTCTTAGTGACAGCTTTGGAACAAGGAGGTCTCGAAACTTATTTACTGAGATTTTTGGATTATTATAAGAATCCAAATGTGATAGTATTATGTAAATCAGGTAGGTTAGGATGTCTATATGACCAGTATATACAAAAAGCAGATAGGGTTATACCTTTTTCTTTATCTTATTTCAATGTAATGCAATATATACATTTTTATTTCTTTCTAAAGAGAGAATCTATTGATACTATATGCGATTTTACGGGTAATTTTGCAGGTATTCCACTTTATGTTGCAGCTAAGGCCGGAATTAAGAAAAGGATCTCTTTTTATAGAGGAGCTTCTAATCACTTTAAAGAGGATCCTTTTCGTTTATTATATAATCATTTTGTTCGCAAATTAACCTTTTTTTATGCTACTAAGATATTATCAAACTCAAAAGCTGCTTTAGATTTCTTTTTTCCTAATTTATATGAAAAATCAGACAAGTTTAAAGTAATATATAATGGGATTGATATTACTGTTCCCTCAATTATGTCTCGTGATAGTTTGTGTAGAGAATTTAATATTCTACCATCAAATTTTATTATAGGGCATACTGGGCGATGTAATTATGCAAAAAATCATGATACAATCATTCAAGTAGCAATTAGTTTATGTTTAAAATATTCAGATATAACATTTGTATTGGTAGGTAAAGGGGTGAAAGAAAAATATTCTTCTTTGATTACGGAAAAAAAAATGGAACAACGGATTCTTTTATTGGGGTACCGTACAGATGTTCTTAAAATATTAGGAATGTTTGATCTTTTTTATTTTCCTTCAGTTACAGAAGGACAGCCAAATGCTTTGATTGAAGCTATGGTACACGGACTTCCCTTTATTACATCCAATATTGCTCCTATTTGTGAAACAGTTCCTTCTGAAATGCGTCGTTTGTTATTATCTCCTAGGGATGTAGAAAGTGCTGTAAGGACTATTGAGAGACTATATATGAATAGAGAGGAATTATTGTTATATAAATGTACAGAGTGGGCTCGAAATAATTATGATGCTAATATTCAATTTGAAAAATTTAAGAGAGAGTTGTAGCTTGTGATTTTATATTAATGTTATTATTTTTACTAGTAGCGTTTATACTACTATTACATTTATAGAAGAATAGAATAATGGTAAGCAGTCAAAAAATGGCTATTGATTGCAACCTCTATCTTCGCTGCGAACAAA